>Ga0209930_1000186_pt1 | contig 229083 bp, 245 predicted proteins | sample ThiBiot_500_biof_2_FD_183948 | JGI IMG/M metagenome (GOLD analysis project Ga0209930, IMG submission 183948) | Wastewater bioreactor microbial communities from Cape Town, South Africa - Thiocy_cont_500_biof (SPAdes) | ecosystem: Engineered > Bioreactor > Thiocyanate-remediating >...
TTGATTTGTCGTGTATAAAAGAGAATGAATAAAGTTATTGATATGGAAAAACCTCTCTCACATAATTTTAAAACATTAAAAAAAGTTAGACTGTTAAGACCGAATGTCCATTCCAGTGGACATTTTGTATTTCTATAAGAAAAAAAAAATTTTTTTTTTTGACTATGGTATAAATATACTATGGACTCGAGAACTCTGGTGTAATGGTTAGTTCTTCCTAATTGTCAAAAAAAACCCCTTCGGCTTTTAAGGGTTAAAGATTTCATTTATACACCATCATCGATTACGTGTGACATCTGGTGATGTGTTGATTTCCGATTGGTTGACTGATTACCTCAATCTAATTTACTGGGAATAACCAATGAAATGAAACAAAGAACTTTATTATGAAGCATTTTATTTCATCCGTCTTCTTTCTTTCTCCTTTTTTTTTCTACTCGTCAAAAGTTTTTTTTTCTTCTTCTTCTCTTCTTTCTTTTGAAAATCTTGCTTCATGATTGACGAGAAACAATCGTCTATTGTTCGTCCAAAACCTGTACCATCAATGTTTACACCCGTTCTCACGCCAAATACTCAATCAATGAATATGAATGTAACACCACGTGGACCATCTCAAGCCGTTATTGAAATGGGTTCAATGATAAGAAAATACGATCCTGAAGCGACACGTTTATACGATTGTATTGCGCAAGTCAAAATCTTCTCGTACAATTCAGTTGAATTACGTTGGGAGAATTCGCCGAATATCGAAGGCAATCTCTGCGCGTATGAACGACATCAATTAATCGATAATAAAGTTTCACCTGCATATGCATTCGCCATATTCAACGGCGAGAAAAGTGTTATACAACCGGTAACTGCTGACATGGCACAACATGCCGATAAACTTCGTCTATTCTATGAAGTCGCTCGAAATGGTCGACGTGAAGTTTTCTGTTTACATTTTCTAACTGAAGCTGAATGTCTTCGTTTGAATTCGTTTCTAACTCGATGCATACAAGCATTGAAAACTCTCGCTGAACAACAACAAGCACGTGCTGCACAAGTTGCGCAACCGATTATTCATCCAGTTGAAACACAATTGAACGGTCAAACACCACCATCGAATATTCCACTTCAACAAACGCCAAACAATGTCTATCGACAACCGATGATAGTTCAAAACCAAACAACACCTCAATATGCAACACGAGTACATATGAATCAAACGCCGACACGTTCGATTCCTCTTGTCTCCAATCCCCAACCACAAATGCCAATTGATCTAACTAATCTCAATCTTCAACGTATAACTCCAACAATCAATCAAATTGAAATGCCCAAACCTTTCGAACAAACTCCATTTCCTCCATCACCAATTCCGCTAATTAACGGAAATACGAATTCAAATAATCTTAATAATCCAAATACTCCAACAACAACGACGAATAACAATCCTGAAGATCCAACATCATCACTTAAACGTCTTTTAAATATTCGTGGTCAAGGCGGAATCGAAGGTCTTTCACTAGAAGACAATGTTATTCCCAAACAACAACAACAACAACAACAACAACAACAGCAGCAGCAACAATTTCAGCCTCAATTTCCTCAACAACCACAAAACAATCCTCTCGATCTTTTGCCACCGTCCGCCTTCGAACCTATAACAGCCACGCCACCATCGCCAGTCGTTGCTATCGGTGCCGAACGTGTTAAACATCGTTTATCAACTCAATTCAATCCTCCGATGACCCGTGAACACTTTCGAAATGTTCTTCTGCATCTTGTTCAAACAGACGATCATTTTCTTGATATTATCTATCAAGCTTGTCTTAACTATCCAACACAATAGAACAAAAACAACAACAACAACAATTCAATCGTTACAGCTTCGATGTTCCTTTGCATGTGTTCTTGTCTATGTTTGTCTTCGTAAACTACTATTATTATTATTGTCAATACGTATATTGTATTTGTTTGTCATTATCAGAGAAAAAAGAAAGACGCGCACGTCTCATACAAGACAAATTTTTTGCCTTTTTCGTTCTTCATTAGAAATGAAATAAAGAAATGTTCGTTTGTTTGTTTTTTTTTGTCAAAAAAAAAAGCTAATAAACTTTATTCAATCGACAAAAAATCAAGATTTATTATCAACTTGTTCACTAAGTTCTTTAACTCGACCGCCGAGACACGGTGGTGTTCGGTATTTTTCTTCTAATTTCAAACCACGACGAAAACTATCGTACCATAATGTTGGATTCGGTGTATAGAGACTCAAAGCGTGAATTTTATGTTCTTTGACAATATCTTTAACTAAATCATTTAAACGTCGATGTCGTTCGAGCATTGGCTTCGCTTCGAATGCATGTGAAATGACAGTTAGTTGTAGATGAGTTTCATTGCCCGGTTTGAAACCATTGTGTTTGTAACTTTCGTTGATTAATTCGACATGATAGGGTTTCAAATCAGATTTTTCAATACGTTCTTTGATTAACGTACAAACAGGACCGAGTTGAGTCGATGAAAAACGTATTTGAACGAGTGAAGTTGATAAACGTGAAAGTATTTTCGTAGACAACATTTTAGGATTGACTAGTGTTGTATCTAAAAGCGAGAGATTGGTTAAAGTTTTCATCGGAATGATTTTTGATTTGTTCGAGAAAAAAAATCTTCGTCAATTAAATTAAGCAAATTTAACGTTTTTCTTTGAAAAAATGTTATTTTTTCTCCAAACGAATTATTTTCATACATAGATGTCACTAACCAAGATCTCTCATTCGTTTATTAGTTATTTCACATTTATTAGTTTCTTATTCGAATGACTTTACTCGAACGGTATCGTCGAGCGATTGATAAATGTTATGTCCAATCTTTGAATGATCCCGAAACTGAACCATACAAATCGAAATATGAAGCAAGAAAACTATTCGAAGAATTGTACAACCTCGATATCCCTCCGATCGCATCGGATCTAGTCAAAGATTTCGATCTCATTCACGAGAATGATTCATTCAAATTTGTGCTTGCCGAATCATCGAATTCGACAATTGAAATTAAACATCGATATTTAATTCGTTGTCTACTCGATTATCATATAGCTACGATCTATAACGACACCGAAGAACGAAATGAAGGCGAATCTCGTTTAAATTCTCTTCTACAATCGATTCAGTCCGTTTTACCACATCCAATTCTTTCGTCACTCGGTTTGAATATCTACAATCAATTGATTATTATTCGTACATCGTACGATGATTATCAACAAGCCATTGAATACGCTCGACAAGCCGAACAACTTTACAATCAATCGATTCAATTCGATTGTTATCTTTTACAAGAAATCATCGAAATCGATTCGACAATTTCAACGAACGAACGTCGAGAAGAATTCGAACAAATCTATACTCACACATTATTCTATCTCGCACAAATCTACGGTAAATTAAATGATAAAAATCAATCGGCAACGTATTGTCGTCGAACACTTGAACGGCAATTATCACTCTATCAAAATGGTCAAACAAAGTACTTCGATCCACTAGATTGGTCAACTAATTGTGCGACTCTATCGCAATATTACATGACAAATCATGATTATGCTACGGCACGTTATTGTCTTCAATGTGCCGATTTGATTCTCGAACAAATACGAACAACAAATGACAAATTTCTCGAACGACACGCAAGTTTTCAACGATGTTGGATTAAATATGCTGTGAATTTATTGAGTAAGATTTTAATTGAATGGAGCGATGAATTGAACGGATTCGGTTCGAATCTAATTGAAAGAGCACGATGATGATACGAAAACTTTCCCTCAACTGACTTCTACATGGAAGATTAGATTATCTGAGTGCTTTCGAACATTTTTAACATTCGAATATATTTGTAACTTATATTTCATTGTTAGGCGATTCGGCCGATCGACTTCTACAAGCAGCCGATCGTGATGTGAGCCCAAATGAAATCATTGTTTCATCATCGACACCTAAATTTGACTTTCATCTTTCGATTCCAACGCCGCCGATTACTTGTTCATTTATTCTTGATTATGATCAAGCACGGCCAGTCTTTCTTTTTGCAATGAATATCATTAATCAAGCGAAAGAATTCTATGTTCTCGATGGATTCGTTACGGATCATGTCGAAATCAGTCAAGATACAAGTCAATTGTATTTAAAAATGGTCTTTTTCGAATCGAATATCGATCGAAAATGTAAAATGCACAAACGTCGAATTGATATTCTCTCGTTTCTATGTCAACAAATCAGTCAAGAACATTATCTTTCACTGATTCGACAGTTACTTTTCGAATTAGGCGAATGTTATTCAACATTACTTGATCTTAAACTTGAACAAAAAACCGATTTGAATTCATCGAAAACATCCGAAAAAATCTCACATTTAGCTCAACAAGGTGTCTCAACATTCGAACAATTCCTCTCGACAATGAATGACAAAAAAACAGGCGTCAAACCTGAAACATACGATGATGATTATCTTCGGCCAGTACTTTTAGCTTATTTTTATCTCGGAAGATTTCATTCGAAATTTCTCACTAATCGCATTGAACATCTTCAAAAAACTCTCGAACATTATCAATATATCGTTGCCTACGTTGATAAACATCCGAATTCGAAAGAATCTATCGAACAAGAATATGAGATTTGCAAAGAAATGATCGGATTATTACCATTAAAAATCGATAAATTAAATAAAACAACAAACTAAGATTTTTTTGTCTCTCTCTTTTTTTTTCAGATGACTAATCCGCAATATCTTCTCCCAGGAGAAGAAGGTCATTCGTCATCGATCGTCCACACACATGGACGTTTGCAAACACGTTTTCTCTCGACACCTCGAATCTATTTGCCCAAAGACAAAGATCTTGTTCTCGGTGTTGTTATCGTACGAACGCCGGATCTCTTTCTCATTGATATTAATAGTATTGAACCAGCTATTCTACCGATTCCATCGTTTGATTCAGGTCGTTTACCCGCTCGTCATGCAATGAATCGTTTGAGTGTTGTCTATGCTCATGTTGTTCGAACAGATTCATGGACACAAGCTGAACTATCTTGTCAAACAATTGATTCGTCAAAGAAAAAATCTGATTTTGGTCTCATTACTCAAGGCAATGTTCTTCGATGTTCATTGGCACTTGCCGACAAATTACAACGGTCGAAATTAATCAATCGATTACATAGTCTAGTGAAAAATTGTCGAATACGTATAACAAAGAACGGGTTCATTTGGTATACAGCTGATTCAGTTAATTCGATGATTGCAATAAAAAATGTTTTATTCGAACATGAAAATGAAAATAATCTCGAACGATTAATCGAATTCTATCATTCATCATTAGCTAAACTTCAACAACAGGATGATAATCTCAATAAAATCAAACAACAACAAAAACAACAACCACCACCAACAGTATCGAAACCTATTGAAACAGTGCAAAAAACCGAACCGCAATCGATTGTAAATAGTAATGCAGTCACACGATTACTCAATCAAGTCATACGAAGTGTCTTAGATAAAATTATCGATGAAATTGAAAAGAATGAATAAATTCAACTTGAAATTTCTCATTTGTTTGTCTTTTTTTTGATTTCTTATGATAATTTTAATGTTTTAGATGGATAATAATAATCAATATTCTGATATTGAAATGGATGAGGAAATCGACAGTGAAGTCGATGATACTGAACTTCAAAAAGCATTTCAAGAAGGTCGACTTAAACCAGGATTAAATGTCGAACAAAAACCCAAACGACCATTGATTAATAATAAAGTAAAAACGAGAGTGTTTTCATTTGAAAATATTAAAAATATCCTTCTTCAGGAAGTATTAACAGCAAAATATACAGATTTGTATCTTGATTTGCCGTGGATCGAACGTCTTGACTGTACGAATGCAGCCGTAATTCCCAATGAAACTGAAGTACCAGCCAATGAAGATGAAACATTAGCTGATAATGATTTCAAACGAGAAATGCTTTTGTAATAAGAGAATATAATTTAAAAATTTAGTTTTGATTCCTTTTGTTTTTTGCTATCTTCAGCTATCGTCAAGCACAAGCAACTGTTCTCGAAGCAATTCCTCGTTTAAAGAAAGAGAAAATTGCGACTAAACGACCGGAAGATTACTATGCTCAGATGGCTAAATCCGATGAACATATGAAGAAAATTCGAGAATATTTAGTCAATCGTAAATCCGAAATTGAAAAACGTGAAAAACTACGTAAATTACGTGAACAACGTTTGTACGGCAAGAAAGTTCAACAAGAAGTTCTACAAAAACGACAAGAAGAAAAGAAGAATCTTCTTCAAACAATGAAGAAAGTTCGAAAAGGCAAACAAGGTGGCATGCAAGAACTCGAAGAATCTCTTGGCGATCGAAAGAAATCAGCGAAGAAACCCAATCGAAAAGCTGAATATAAAAATAAGAAATTCGGTTTCGGTGGCAAGAAAAAGAATTCGAAGAAGAACACAGCTGAAAGTTCAGCCGATGTGTTCAATAAGAAATCGAATAAATGGCAACGACCATCGTTCCATGCTCAGAAAGGCAAAAATGGCAAGAAACCTCGACCAGGCAAATCTGTACGTCAAAAAGCACGTGCTAAGAAATAGATTCAACATTTTTCTTTGTTTTGCTGTTCTCTTTTTTTTGTTTTCCCTTGGAGAAAATAAAACTTGAGGGATTTTGTTTAGTTAAATATCGAAGACTTTTATTTTATCACTGTAAACGACAAGTTTGTTGAGAGGAAGCTTTCTCATCAAGTATCGAATCTTCTTTGATTTTCTCCATATCGAATTCTAATTGTTGATTATCATTTTTTGATTGACATTGTTCGGCTTTAGTTAAATAGAATGAAATCTAATAGAAATGAATGACTAGTCGAAATTTAATGAGAAAATACGAAACTTACGACATCACGAAGAATTTTACTTTTGACAAGATCAGTTTCTATCGATGGATTCCGTGCTATGCGAAGCATGACACTGAGACCTACTTGATATTCTTCACTAGCTTGTGCAAATCTTGACATGCTCATCTAAAGAAAAAATCAATGAAAAATAGTTAAACGAGAAATGAACATTTACAAGATGATTTCCATTGAGACAATGTTGATAAGCTTCGGATAATTCTCTATCATTTTGAAGATTTAAATCGGTAGAATGATCGGACAAAGTCGATATTGTCGTTGCAGAAATGGTCGTTCGTCGTTTCAATGTTTCAGCAGCAGCTATACCTTGTTTAATTTTTGCTCTTAACGTTCGTTTGCGATCTTCATTCTCATCAACTAGAGTAAACAAATAATTCAATTACATTTTGTTTCTCTTCTTACGTTTTATAATTGCAATATATTCATCCATTGCTCGAACACGATAGTTCAAAGCTTTCTTCGTGTCTCCTGCTTGCTCAGCATTGATCGATCTTTGCCAAAGATCGTCCTTTTTTTGTGTTTGAAAAGAAATAGTAAAAATAAAGGTTTCGTCGAGTGAGATTTACTGCGCGAGATATTTGAAGTGAAAGATCAATTTGAATGAATGAATGTTGGAAAAAAGTATGGAAACTTATTCGTCGACGTGGATCACGTTGGAGTAAACCTTCTAATAGATTTCGACATTCGGATGAAATACGAATATCATTTGGAATCTAGAGAAAAATAATTAATGAAAAGATTTTCTCGTTCAATCAGCATCGACTTACTTCAATCGGAATGTTGGATTTAATTTGTTCAATGAGCTCGTCAACTGTTGAAAAAATAAATGGTGATCGACCGAAAAGACATTCTATTCGATATGAAACTTGAATCGTCTCTTGAAATGATTCTATCCTACCGTAAAGAATAATTCCAATTGACCATAGATCAACTCGATTATCATACGGATGTGATGAGAGAATTTCCGGTGCCATATAAAGCAATGTTCCGCGAATACTTCGACTTCCATGTCGACCAATATGTTGTGCCACGCCGAAATCTTGATTATTCGATTGAATCAATCAGAATTCGAGTGTTTTTTTTGTTTCCTACCTGCGACTTTAAGTGTTGGATTATGAAGAGATGTTAAAAGAATATTTTCCGGTTTCAAATCCATATGACTAATTCGTTTTTCATATAAAAATTTCAATACTCGTGCTTTGAAAATATATCAATTGAAAATTTATTTTTCAATTCTATAGAAAATCTACGTATATACCGATCTGTTGAACAAACGGTCGAGCACGTGCTTCAGACAATCGTTCTCTCGATCGAATGAATTTCGACATATCACCTCCAGCACAATATTCCATAACAATATAAATATAATTCTCATCCCACTAGATGTAAAATCGCTTATGAATCAAATAGAAATTTCGTTTTGTTTTGTTGTTTTTTTTACTTGAAAATCAAACATCTCAACAACATTCTCATGTTTAATATGTTTTAATAATTTAATTTCATTGATTAACAAATCTTGAGTAGTTTTCGTTAGAGATTTTCGATGAATACATTTGATAGCATAATAGATCGGGCGTGTTTGAGAATTCTGTAAATAAATCGCTACAAACAACAATTGAAAATTTTGTCAAAAAAATCTACCGAAACTAATTTCGCTTTATATACAGTTCCTAGAAGGTAAATAGAACATCAATCAGTTCAAATATTTATCTTTCGATTTCTACCATAAGATCCAGCGCCTAGTTTTTCTCCGAAAATATATCCGGATAGATTCGGAATGTCTTGTCTTGTTGCCATTCTCTATGTTACAAATATGTACATCTAAAAAGAATCACAAAAACTAACTAAATAGTTCATTTCGAAAAAAAAAATCAAAAGCTTAGAAAGACTCAAAAGAAAAGAAAAGACTTTAATTTTTCTTTTCAATAATTTGTTCTTCTAGATTCGCATAACGAACAAGAAGATTATCATAAACACTTGTAAATTCACTTCTCGGTTGAGCAACAACAGTACATTCGACTGTTGAACTTATGGAATTCGGTTTTTGTTTGATAACATCGATTGCACGGAGAGCACCGCCAAGAGCACCAGAATTAGGTGCTTCTGCTGCATAGACAGGTTTACCAAAAATATCAGCTATGATTTGCGTAAGATCGGTATTTACCGATGCACCACCTAGAAACAAAAAAAAGTATAAGCATAATTGAACAAATTGTTCTAACCGGTTACAACAATACGATCGACATTGTTCAAATCAACATTTGCTTTTTTTAAATATAATCTTTTGGCGAGACATTGACTTTCGAGTACAGCACGAGCTTTTGCTGCAGCTTGAAGATCTTGTATTGATTCATTAGTTGAATCGAAATAGAAACGTCCCTGAATATTTCGTGGAAGAATTTCAGGATCATCATAAAAGAATCCAATGAAACCATCATTCGTCGGTTTTGTTTGTTTCAAAAGTTCACCCATTTCTTTCCAATCTTTCGACGCTATTTCTTGTCGAACACCTACAAATTTATCACTTTCTCAATCGATCAAATCATTCACATAGTCTACATACGTTCACGTACAAGTGATCCATTTTTAAAGCATAAAAGTAACATAAGAAGGTTACTTTCGGGATTAGCTGTCAACGGATTAACTAGCAAATGGCCATCTAATGCTTCTTTCGGCATGACTTCAGCAGGAATTGCTGCCATGACCGTATCACTCGTACCAAGACTAATGACGACTGTTTTCGGATCAGATGCAAAGGCATAGTACGACGATGGATTATCGCCTGTACATGAAACAATTTGACATTGTTTATTGAAGCGATATTTTTCAACAAAATAATTCGCAATTGTTCCGAGTGCCGTTCTCGGATAGACAAGTTTCGATGAAAGTTTCGTTTCTAAATCATTGCCACAAGCATTTAAACACTCTTTCGACCATTGATATCGACGAATATCGAGAAGATTCATGCCTGAACCGTCGGATAGATCAATTGGCGCGTATTCACCAAGCAGAATACTCGCAAGAAAATTGCTGATCAATTGAATACGTTCGGTTTGTTTGTAGATTTCGGGTGTTTTCTTAGCAACTTTCATGATTTGACTACCAGTAAAACGTTCATATGCTTTCGAACCAGTGATTTGAAATAGATTCGACGCTCCACCAACTGCTTGTTCGATGGCTTGACATTCGTCAGTTGTCGATGAATCCATCCAAATTGGACAATCAATACGAGAAAATGACGATTGAAGAAGATCGACGAGATTCGACGATTGCGATGCAGATGTTTTCAATTTTTCAAGATCAGTTTTGGTTTTCCAATAGACACTACCATGTTGTTGACCACAACCTTAGTTTATTTCATAATAAAATTCAACGAATATTCAATAAGAATAAATCTACCTGATATACCAACAATATTGGAAATATCAAATGTATTTTTATCTTTTAATTTTTGAAATAAAACATCTAAATAGATAGGCAACTGATTGATTGATTTATTTGTTTGTTTGTTTATTTTTTTTACCAATTGCCTCAAGAAAAACATATACTGGCGTTGTTACACATCGATTATCATCTTTATCAACAACAAATCCATTGGGTTGAACATGATGAACAAGAATCGATTGATCATTGAAACTAACTGCTTCTTCAGCAATCGTTTGTAGCTGATCATCAATGACCACGCCTTTGAGCTGTTGAGTACTCAAATCAAGACCAAGATAAAAACGTGACATCTGTAATAAAATGACCAGATAGACTGTTTTTTGCTTTTATTAGATAAAAATCTACGAAGGGAAACGGGGTGAGGAAAGATGAGTTTAGACTATTTAAAAAAATGAAGAGATTCTATTATTGAGCCCAAGAACCAGATGGATATTGCTGATAGAGTTGTTCGATTTTGTCAATTTCTTCTTTATAACCAAGAAAAACTGGTGAACGTTGATGAATTGATGTTGGTTGAACTTTTAAGATTGAATGTTGACCATTCGATGAAGCACCACCCGCTTTTTCGACGATATATGCCATTGGAATACTTTCGTATAATAAACGAATTTTACCATCTTTAGCTTCTTTCGTTGCAGGATAGAGAAAAACACCACCATAGATAAGTGTTCGATGAACATCAGCAACCATCGAGCCAACATAACGATTGGCAAATGGTTTTTCATTTCCTGGTGGAAATTTCTTTGCTTGAATATATTCAGTTGTTGCTTTATCCCAATATTTCGCATAGCCTTCATTGATACTGTAGATTTTTTGCGAGCCTTTACTACCAAATTTTGGTATTTGAATATTTGGTGAAGTTAAAATAAATTCACCAATGGACTAAAACGAGATTTTATTGAAATACGTTCTTTTTTTATCGACATTCATCCTACAGGATCAAGAGTAAATCCATTCACACCTTCACGTGTAGCCAAAACTAACATACAAGCTGAACCGTATACAGCATAGCCAGAAGCACGAAGATGTTCGCCACTTTGTAGAATTGCATCTAATGGTTTGTCAATATTATCAGGCTTTTTCCAGATGCCAAAAATCGAACCAATTCTAAACAACTGACTTTAATTTCCATTGGGAATACTTAAAAAATTCTTACGTCACGAGACAGTCAATATTCGATGAGCCATCTAATGGGTCAAAACAAATGACATATTTGCCCTAGATTACATACGTACGTATCTCAATCAAAATCGAAACAACTTCTCTTTTGTCTGCAAACCTGTTTTGGCACTTCAACTTCAATAAAATGTTCGTTCTCTTCCGAAGCCATAACATAGACTGTATACGATGCTTTGAGCATATTAATAAACAATTCATTAGCAAGAACATCTAACTTCTTCTGATCGTCTCCGGTCGTATTCGATGAGCCGGCGAGACCATATCTTTTCAAACAAAAATAAACTTACATACGTACGCCAGACAACAAAGTTGAGCTGACTTACAATTTAGCGATGCCAGCTTTTCGTACAGCTGCAGCACATGCTTTGATAGCTGTGAGCAATGTATTTAATAAGATAGTTAATTCTCCAGTTGCACCAGGGTATTTCTTTTTCTGTTCAAGTACAAAACTTGTCACGGTCACGCACTCTGTATCCATCAATCGATCAAATAGCTTGACAATCCGGAAGAAAAATATGTTTTGCTGAGGTCAATAGTACTGAGAGAAACAAGCTATTCGACTTTTATTTATATCATTACTATCAGATGGAGCTGATTGGCAAACTCAACAAATCATATAGGTTTTCTACAGATGGAGTACTGTACATCCAATTTCGTACGTAATTTCTACGTCGTGTTTTATTTTATTATATCGTTTATGAACAGAAAAATAAACACATTGAAAAGACCATCAAATACAACAGATATGCCCGGAACAAAGAAGAAAATAATAATTCTCGAAAACAGAAAAACAGACAACTATTCACTCTCGTTTTGACTTTTTGTTTTATTATTATACAATAAAAATAAAAGTTTTATAAACATCAACACATACGATATAAAGAAGAAGAAGAAAACGAAGAAGAAAAAGAAGATTTATTTTGTTTTTTCGCTCGACTCAATAATTGGACACACGTGGTGTAGTATCTACAAGAAACAGTGATGATTATTATGAGGAGATGACTCTCTTTCGTTTACCTGATGATGATGCTGTTGCAGATTCTCGTTGACGAATAACACGTGGTGATGGCTGAATATCAGGCTCCGATGAGCCTTGACTATTGAGCGATGTTTGTTTATTGAGCGATTGTTGTCGTTGCTGTAGATAGATTGCTAATGTTCGTTTCCGAGTTTCGGCAGCGATTCGTAATGTTTCATATACAGGATCAATAACGGGTTGATCTAGTAACGAAATTTTTTTGTAAATATAAAATACTACGATTTTTTTACCTTCTTCACGTTCACGATCGGCACTGCGTTTTTTCTTTCGTGAAGAAATTCTTCTCACAAATGACTACAAAGCAAAAAACTTGATTTAGCATGAGAAACAATTTAAGCACATAACAAAAAAAAAGAAATTCTCGACTCATCATTTTTTTTTCTACCTCCATCATTTGCGCCATTATACTCGGACGTTTTTGTCTTAACAAATCCGAATAGGATCTCTCATCAAATATCGATTGACGTTTATCCTGCATTGGCTGTTGATCCAATGAAAAGAATGTAAAACGTCGTTTCAACCATGACGATGCCGATGGACTCTTTTTCATTTCATCCAATCGACTTATATGTTCGATCGAAAATTCTGCACATGACAATTCACTAGCCGATTTTCGACGAGCATAATCAATTCTCGAATGTTGAGGTTTCAACGAATGAGAACGTATACGACCTGGCGTTGGCGGTGGCAATGGTATATGACTAACTTTCGTCTCATCATCTTCAGTCGACATTAGCAACTGACTTTCGGTTTAAACTTAACGAACATAATTGTTCATGCATAAATATTTATCGGAGATATATGTCAACAGGAAATAATCTTATCGGCGAATAAGATGAAGAAGAAGAAAAACTAAGATACTTAGAATTTTGTTTTTATTTTTAGTTGTCATGCTCAAGAAAAAAAAAATTGAGCTGGAATTAATTACTTCATGTCTAAGTAAAATAAGCAAGCTTTTTTAAATTGATTATGTTGAAATAGATTTTTTTTCTCCTTTGATAGATTCATTGTCAGTAGAACAAAAAAAAAAGGAAGAAACTAAATATTCTCTTTGACTAGTTCTTCGTCATCGTCTTAATTTTGTTTGATTATTCGATTAGATCGAGATGAATAACATATGCATATGAAATCAATCGATTTAGTTAACTTACCGAACGATTTTCATCGTCTCCAGTTCCGCTTGCTAATGTCGATGTTTTCAAAGCTCGAAATGCGTCTCGCCAAAGAGCCTTGATATTTTTTTTCGTACTCTTTTGTCCATCATGTTCAGTTTCATTCGTACTATTCATTGACGGTCGATGAGATTTGAGCAAATCTTGCTAAAAAACATATAAACAATATTGAGATAAAAAGCTCGTTTAGAACAGATAATTTCTCTTGTTTTCGGTCATTAGTATTTGTAAAATATGTCATACAGACAAAAGAGAAAATATATTATATATATATATATTTGCGTGTGTGTGTGTATTTGCGATTGTTTATTTTCCTAATAAAGACTTCTTTTCTTTGTTTCTCTTCAGACAGCATGAACTTATACGATATTTCCTATGAGGATTATTATGGTCCTCGTTTTTTTTTTCTTCTTCTTCTGGTTCCATTTGAATTATTTATAAGATTGTCTTGCTGATAGTGAAAAGAATTTCGTAAATTAAATAATGCAAACAAAAAAAAAGAAACACGAAACTAACAAGACAACGTGCGTACGTCAATTCAATATCTGTTAGATCGATAAAAAAAACTGTCAGATTAATGATAAATGATTGGTCATACTTTGAAAAATAAACGATATCTAATTTCTTGCGCGACACAAAAAAAAGAACGAGATACAGTTTATGTTAGAACTATCATAATGTGTCATCTTTCCATAATCGAACAACACGAACAGACCGACCATCAAAATATTCCAGAGAAGCGAAGAAACAGCGCAAACATAAACGAACTAATATAAACCAATCAAAAAGAAAACAAGAGAAGCTAAACATCTGTTTCGAAAAGACGAAGAATATCGTTTGATGATAATCGATCGAGTTCATGTTTCGACGAGAGAACAACAAAATCGAATGCATACTAAAACTCTAAATCGATTGTCAATGGACTAATAGGAAATAAAACAAGCGCGAAGAAAGAGAGAACATGAGACAAGCAAATAAACGAAAGGAAACTGTCGATTAATCAAGCTGATGGACTCAAACAAGAAGTTTTCTTTTTCGCCTCGATGTTCTGCTATTAGTAGTCAACGTTTTCTGTATCGTATATAGCAGTGTTTTTGTTTGTTGCGCTCGATTGCCTTATACGTATATCCATGTGGTTCTTTCAATTAGCACGAATAGTTGAGAAAGTAAGAAAGAACAAGAAGAAAACTAATTACCTGAGCAAGTAAAACGGATTCTTCGAGCTCGATGAGACGTAATTGATGTTTCGTTTTCATCAATTCATTCATTTGATTGAGAAGTTTCTTTTGCGATCTAAATAATGAAAGTCTAGTTTCTCATCATGTCTATATATATTTTTGTTGTTACTGTGGTGTCGATATGTTATCACGTTGTTTAGTTGGAATTTTCGATGTTTGAGGATTAATAACAGCTAGTAGTAGCGATTTTTCTTTTTTGATTTCTTTTAATCGATCAATTGTTTCTTTACAACGTGATGATAACTGCATTTTAATAACAGGTGCAGCATAAATAATTAATTGTTCATTGGTTGTGGCCGATAATAATTGAGACCGTGAAGAATTTGATAACGCTGATGAATTATTATTATTATTATTATTATTATTATTTAAAGGTGATCGAAATTGTTGAAATTGTATTTGAATAGGAGAATTTAGTGTTGTTGACGTTGATGATGTATTTGTGTCGTTATTATTATCCATGGAACAAATATAATTTTCTAATTCTTCATTTGGATTTGTTGATGTACTTGTAACAACAAAGGACGCGTAACTCGACTGTCGTTGTTCATGCTAAATCAAAATAAATAAATAAACGGTCTATATTTCAATTTTGTGTATGTTTTTGTTAGCAAATATAGTGCGAAAATTATCAAAAAAAAAACAAAAATATCTTATTAAGAAGGGGAAAAACAAGAAAATACTACTACCGAGTGACGATTGCCCATTGTTGAATGGATAGTAATGGTATGTCAAATGACAAGAACAACAACAGCAAAATATCTGTACCACTTTACATCTATTATAGGCACAAAAAAGAAAATCTTTTACAGAGCTATATCTTCATCGTATAACAAGCAGCTATCCAAATAAACAAACAAGGACTTGTTTCGGTAGATGAGAAATGAATAAAAGAATACAGATGGATCGATTTTGTAATCTTTAATTTAATGTACTTAGAAATAAGATCTATTGTCGTTTTCTTTTTATTATCTGTCGCGTTTTTTTCTACCGAACAAAGCAGAAATTGAGTTTCATTTGTTAATTAAAGCATTTGTTGTATTTTGGTCTGTTGTCAGTTAGTACAGCGACAGCAAAAACAGAAGAGGATAAAACCGAAGCAGCAAACTTATCGGGTCACAGAATATTGTTGGATATACATGGGAAAATATGTTAGACAAAAGAAAACAAAATAGACTGACAACCTCGAGCTTATATACATATTCAGAGAATAATATTTGATAAGAGGAGAGACGAAGAAGAAGAAGAAGAAACAAAACTACCGATTTAGGCAAAAGAATATAAGATCTAAATAGATAATCGAGAAAGATCATGAATAGAAATCTTTGCTTACATATTCCTGGAAAATCGATGCCAATAGTTGAATATTCTGACAGATTGTGTCGATTGTTTCAACTTGACTTTCTTCCATGCCCTCAAAATTAAAAAAAAAACAACAAGATGACATTTCGTAATCTCTTTTATTTTTATTTTCTTGTTACTTGAAGTAGATGTGGGAGAATATTATATTGATATTTCGAATAGAAACTATTCATGCCACACAATTCGAGTAAATATTCATTATGAGTAAAATAATATTCCGATGAAACACCACGTTTATTGTAGATATCGAAATAATTGTCCTGTTTTTCACGAACGATTTCTTGACCTTGTCTTAAGATTTCCTCAAGATCAGCTCGTTGCTGTTTGTTAATATTTAATTGTAAAGATTTAATGGTACGAAAGTGTCCTAATGGCTGTGACACCTGCGTTTCCATGACAGATGCCACTCGTTTTAATGACTTAGAAAAATAAATAGTTAAACATTTCTTTTTCTTTTCTACGACTTGTTTTATAATTATTTTTATTACTTGAGATTCAATTTCAGATTCGAGTAATAATGATTCCCATATATCATACATCATGCCACCAAGATGACATCTTGTAATAAAAGAAGAAGAAAAAAAACGAAATTATATATGAACTACAGTTTTAATACTACTACTACTAATACTTTTCTCGAATTTCGATTTCAGTTCGTTTACGAAAATCGATAACTAATTGTTGTAATTGAGCTGATGCTAATGAGCAAATTTTTGTATATTGATCAGTAAAATCAGTGACTAAAAGCAGAACAATAAACATAATCGTAATGTCATTTGTTCGATTTTGTTGACTAACTTAATTTTGTCATCGATATTGTTACTTCCGAATATTCAACTAATTTATGCCATACTTCAAGTTGAGCAAAATCAACAAAACTTAAACGTCGTCGAGTGTTTGTTGCCATAAGTTAATCTAAAAAAAGCAAAGAAATACGTCGGAATAACTCGTCCTCGCTGTATTATAGATATATGTCTGCGTATATGTTAGTAATTCACATCTGTAAGAAAATCACATTCGAAGAGATCTAAGTGTTCTTTTTTTCTTCGGCTAATACTCAAGGCAAATGTGGTGTCAATCATTGACGATCAAATCTTTTTTATCATCCCAATCTGTTTTCTTCGCTCGTTTGCTAGTTCTATTCGTTGCACACTCTCGCTAATTTTTCTTTTTAATACTTTTTTTTTTCATTGTAAAGAAACAAAAAGGAACATCGAACGAGAGCGAGAGAGTGGGAGTTAAGCAGCTTGCTATTGAACGTGCTCGTTGATGAAAAATATGACATGAGATTTAAATCTCATGATAAGTCAAAAGAAAAACTTCTCAAATTACCAACATTTTTCTTAACATTCAAGGCAAAATAACAAGACTCCGAATGTCAACAGTTTGATCGAAGCCGTTTTTCCGTTTCACTGACGATCTACATCTCATAGAAATAATCTTGCCGTTTCGACTGATACTATTTTTAAACATCTATTATATTCTCGCTGTCGAATAAATAAGAAACCTAATATGATTTCGTCTCGATATTCGATCATGACAAGAACAACAATTGAATTTAGTTTTCTCCTATTTGAACCAAAATTTAATTTTTGATAGATAATTGTTTGTAATAATAACAACATTTGTTCCTTCTTCCGAGTATGTGTGAAAGAAAAATAAAATGCGAATATAACGAGGGAGGCACGTTTTTACACAAAACGAGTATGTCGAGACGAGCCTCGATGTTTTTTTCTCTCTCTTCTTCCTAGCCGAACTAAATATATTACGAAAAAGAAAAAGAAACCATTCATTGACAGCGTGCATCGTTCTAAAAACAGATCAAATTCAATTGCGTTGTTCTGTATTCGATATAAATATACGGATCACATCTTTATTCTTATTATAGTCCAAACATGTCTTCAATAAATTATTGCTTTACGATTTGTCGTGCAACGGATGAAAAACTTCAAGAAGAAACTCCATCGACTCCGTCGTCTCCAGAAACTCATTTCTTCGGACGTGCATTTGCATTCACTTCGTTAACTGAACTGTTTACAACTGCACACGATTTACCATTCATTGAATAATAAATTCACGATATTTATTTTTGTGTTTTTTTTCTCTGTATATAGTCGTTTTATTTAAATAAAGAAAAAGACAGCAGAAAGAAAAATGACAATACGAAATGATTACCGGCTATGACGGTACAGACAGTTTTCTATACTAGGAAAAAGAAAAGAAGATGAGGCGTAATATTTGTTGTTGTTTTTGTCCTATTAGTAAGCGAATGACCAAGAAAAGAGAAAAATTCATGCAAAAATGTACATTATTGAAAAGAAAAAGAAAAAAAGAAACAGACGATTCGTTATTGTGTTGTTGGATTAATTAAATGTTCAAATAATTGATTGTTATCATCGGTTTGTTTGTTCGGATTCGTATTTTCAGTTTTACGAAGAATTAGCTCTTTGCATGGATTCAATGGCTGTTGCTGTTGTTGTTGATCGTTATCATTGAGAATATTAGTTTGTAATAAGGGTGCAAGTAGAACCGGATCATCACAAAATAAATCCTCGATGGTCGTACCAATTGGTAAACTGTCGAACATCAATCCACGTATATTGTCTAATGATGTTTGAATATGATGAACATCATCGGAAACGTCATCAAATGAGAATATGCCGGAATTGGATTGATGTAATGTTGCTGATGGATCAGAAAAATCAAGTTGTTCTTCTTTTAAAGACTAAAATAAAAAATGAACAAAAAACTCATAAGAATTTTTTTGTTTCAAAGATTATTTAGGAAAAGTAGAGATTATGAGATCTATCTTATTCGAATTAGTTGCAAATCACCGTTGTTTATTATGAGGTAGGTTTTCTTTTTCAAGACTAATAGTATAAAAAACAAAACAATCTAATTAATAAATCATAAAAACCATATTTATTACGAGAGAGAGAGAGAGAGAGAAAACAAATATATCTGCATTCGAGAGGCGATCGGATTAGATCATATCAAAAAATAAATCTGCATCAATGTTTACCGTATTGATGCCCGATAAATTTGATTGATCGACTTGGTCGATTGAACCTTTCGTTGCCGGATTGGAATCGTCAGTTGTTAGGAAAAAATCTGGCATGTAATTATTCGTTTGAGATGTTGAACAATTCATTGCATTTTGAAGGTCATCTGTTGGAACTATCCATTCATAATTTGATGTCGATGGAGGATTGGTAATCGTTGTTGTTGTTGTTGTTGTTGTTGTTGGGTGAGGTGGTGGTGATGGTACAAGATCGACTAATGGTGACCGATTGGTCGTATGAAGCCATGGTGTTGGGTCATTATCAGATAATTCATTGATGATGATACCGGGCTGTTGAAGAAACGGACGTTTATTTGGTTGTTCGCCGAGCATTAATGCTGCTGGCTTACGTTTTAGACTGTGTGTGGAATTTAAGATTGGATTCGAATGAATTTGTTGAGATGAATCATTGGATGGAGCTTGTTCAACTGATGGTCGTTGTCGTTGTGCGTTTGTTAGAAAATGAAGAAGAAATTCCATTAATTTCGAAACAATCTGTTGTTGTTTAGCATGTTTCTGTTTTAATACGCTAACTTCACGCCAAAGAGCTTGATTTTCATCTTCCATATTAAATAATTTGTCTGTCAATGATGTCTGTTTCATTTGAAGATTTCGTACTTCGTCAAGTAAATGCGTTAATTGTGTTGGTTTACCATCGTTCGTATTATTGTTATTATTAATATTGTTATTGTTAATATTCGAACTCATATTAGATGCAGATATTGTTGGATGTGTAATCGGTGTTGATGCTTCAATTTTTGTTGTTGTTGTCGTTGGTTGTGAATGATTTTTTTGTTGATGATTATCAGGTGCACGACGTTTGATAAATTCTAACAGTGCTTCTTGTCCTTGAACGAAACTTGGATGTGAAAATTCAATATCATCACGTTCGTTTTTCAATGAACCATGTTCAATTGTTGAAATTTTACGAAAACCATACATATTCAATTGTCGTATGAACGAAGCGAAATTATTATGTTTGAAATATCGTGGAAGAATTTCACGTGCAAAACGTGCTTGATCATAGACATGAAATGAATGACCCGATTGATCCCAAGCAATTAAATCATCACATGATGAATCGTTAACAAGTGCCCATAATTTAGCGAGAAAAGCAGTTATAGCTGTTTGTGTTGATTGTGTCTGTTGTTGATAATATTCTCCGTCGATAAAACCTCCTGATGACATTATTCTAAAACAAGATTTTCTTTTTGTTTTTATACTCGATCTGAAACAAACAAACAAACAAAAACTAGTGTGGGTCTTTCTTCTTTTTTTTTTATTATTTTTTTAAAGGTGTTTTTCGAATAGTTTGGGAATTATATAACCAAACAGAATCGATGCCTTCACCGATTGATTGATCACATTCAATCGGAAATTGATATCGACAAGTAACAACAAGTGTGTCATCGGTAACTTCTCGAGCTAATTTGTTCAATAATGGTTCCATCTAAGAAATTCAACGTTAATATGCAAAAAAAAATAATAATAAAATCATCACGAACCATTGTATCAACTCCGAAGAGAACAATAGTATCGTATTTAGATAAATCATGCTGAAAAGAGAAGAAAAAAAAATAATAAATTGGTTTTTTTTTCGTAGGATATTTACTTTCCAAAGATTAGCTCTTTTAAATTGACAGATTTGATTTTGTCTCGTAACAAGAGCTTTTAAACGAGCATAATAAACTAAAACACGATTGATTTCAATACCAGTCGCACGAGGAATATCATGTTTCACAGCTTCGAAAACCTGAAGAAGAAAATAACCCAATGGGAACGAAGTTTATCAATAATTTACAATTCGTCCGTCGCCACTTCCAAGATCGACGAGATGTTTTCGTGGTTGTTTCGAATATTGTTTGAGGAGACTAAATATATTGTCTAATTGTTCACGTGTTGCTGGAACATATGGCAATGCATGACGACGTAATGCTGGTGTTAAAAATGGTACAGCTAAGACAGTGAGACCTGATTGTATTGGATAAGAATTTATTTGTTATAAGAAAGAGTTAATTCGAATGAAAACTTGCCAAAACCAATGCCACCACAAATACCCAGCAGAATACGGCCAAGTTTTTTCGAATTTTTCTCGTCTTGCATAACGACGTATCTTAAATGAAAATCTGACGCAATGAAAGCGTTGTCTTCATGTCTATATATTCTACTTTGTAATCTTTATGAGTCATTTGTTGTGAATTATGTGTGTTTCTCTCTCAAATGCGTGTAGGTAGATAGAATAGAACGAAAGCAAAGTGCGTTATCATTCAAAGGACTAAAAAGGAAAAAAACCTTGGACCTGAAAAAAGTGACACTAACAATATCAACGAACACTAAGATCAATTATAAATAAATATAATACACTTTGAGAGAGGATGTGTACAATATTTCATTCGGTGGACCAATTGAATTTCTACGAAAAATAATATGAAATAGACTAACAATGGGGTGACATCTAGAGGAGTAAACATCGCTGTGCTTTTATTTTATTTCGAGTTGAAAAAGAAAATTAGAATAAAAATGTTTATAGAACGTTCCATTTGCCTGAACGACGATACGATGAAAGAACTTTATGAGCACGTCGTCGAATGTATTGATTCGGATCTCGATTGAAAATCTCCAAAGCATCTAATACTTTCATTTCCATATGATCCGGTGATCCATCACAAAGTGTATGTAAAACCTTTGAAATTTCATCAAATTCGATCATGTCATTCAATGAGACATCATTTCATTTCCTACCTGTTCTCTCACATTATCCGCTGGATCATCGATCATTTCGAGAACACGTTCCCAGAAGAGATCAATATCAGACTTAACTCGACACGGGCAAATCTCTTTGAGTGCACGTTGTCGAACAGCTGGATTCGAATGATTTGTCAATGATAAGATCGTTTGAATGTCTTCCGTTTCACGGCAAAGACGAAGGGCATCTTTCGTTTGAAGCTCAGTCATTTTAAGAAAACTACTATTTCGAAACTATTCCCTTTTTGCCAGGTTTTATACACTCGTACACACACACACCACGCAGGTAGAATTTCGTAATTCGAATTGCACAATGAAAATTAGTTATTTCGTATTTATTATGAAAATCAAGTAAACATTTGATACGTAATAGTTCTATTTATTTGACGACTTAGCTTTCGATGATTCAGAATTCTAAAAAAAAACAAACAGAACGTTATTTTCTCCATTGATAAATAAAATGTGAGTTGTCGAACTACTTTTTTTATATATCCATGATTGACTAAAGCCATTCGACAAGCATTATTGATATGTTTAAAACGATCATTATGCAAAAGTATCCCTCCAAACCATCTCGATACAACAACTAGCACATTTTTCACATCTGCAATCTACATCGAATAATGAATTTGTAAACTATCTTTTCATCTTCTTTCAAAGTTATCTTACATCCATTAGATGTAGCATTCGACTCGATGCACCTGTTTCTCCATCATCATCACAATCAGCTAGAAGAGCATGACGTTTATCATCGAAAATCCTATAAGTGTTTATACGATTTTAGTAAATGAATTTTGAAATCAAACGAAATTTTTCGTACCGATATGCGTACATATTATGTGTAGCATTCGCTATTTTCTTGTTTTCTTTTAATTTTTCAAGTACAAGTTGAACTTCTTCTTTACTCTGCACAGGACTTAAATGAGCTTGAAAGATACTTTTCCGATCTTCAAATGGTTCGTCACTGTAGATCGGCGGCAAGACTACATCGGATCGTTTTTCAGCTAAATTTAAGTAGAACAAAGGCTCAATAATGAAAATATTACAAAATGAAATCTATACTTACCAATTAGTTCGGTAGTACTCGTGGTTTTAACGGGAAGATCAGGTGCTCGATCAATAAAATCTCGAATTGCATCCGCCCAAAGAAAAACAATTGATTTGCCAAGATTATTTCTAGAAAATGTCGAAGTAAGTTTTCGATTTATTTTCGCAAATATTTCTCTACAAATAAATATCTTCTAAAATATTCGTCAATTCTTGTCGTTCTTCTCCTCTTAACCATGGAGCTCGAATATTATATGTCAATGGTTGACTAATCGGATATCCATCGACAAATATCAATTCCATAGCAATTGCTCGTTCCGGTCGATGATTCATTGTCAATATATACATTCTCTGTGTATCATTCTCATCTTGTTTCCATTGTTCATCACCGAATATACTACTTAATGCTTCGATTTCTTCCGCTTGACTTTGCACCCAATCCTCAGACATCTTAAAAATAAGACGATTAAAAAATAATTAAATTAGATTCTTTTTCGAATAAAAAAGAAAATATGAAATTTGTTGTTTTATTTCAAACTTTCATGCGACACACAATCGAACGAGGAATAACTTTACCCCAAAAAGTATCCTAAATAACAAGATGTTTTTTTTTCATTTGCAATGAACTCAATAGACGATTTACATTTTCTGGGCAAGCTTTTCTTGCGTAAGCTTCCATGAAATAGAAACATGATTGTAAACCAACGCCAACCAATAGACATAACCAAACGAGAATATTATAAATTACGCCTTGATTTCGTCGTAGAAAGAACAAAAGTATCACTGAAATCAAACAAATGACTAAATCAAGAGAAAAAAAAAAACGAAATTTTACATCCAAATACGGCGAAAAATAAAAACATAATCGGATAGAAAAAACCCAGTGCAAACATCATGACATATTCATGAAAAACAGCTGATAGAATAATAACGAATATTGTTGGTAAGATTTTACTTCGTTTACCAATTAACTATTCAAATTCAAATTTAAAACAAAAATTGATATCTGACGTTTTTTTACTAAATATATTTCTCGATAAACATAAAGGTACAACCAATCTTGTACGACAATATTCCATGTTCGATAGTAAATTGCAAATGATGTCGCATTCCACCAATCCTAAATGAAAGAAATGAATCAGCAGATTTCATTTCTTCCTACTTTATAAAACATTCGATCTGCAAATCTCAATAGTTCAGCAAAACCATTCAACCAACAATGTAAAAATCCATAGAAACCTAAACTCAAACTTATCAACTGTTGTTATCCTCAATTGTTTCAAAAGATTTCTACCTAAGAATAAAAATATACTGCCTGGAAGAATCGAACTGAACAGAGCCGATATAAATATCGGTAGAGTCATTGCATTCGGATTGAGATTTGAAAATACTGGAAGACAAAATCGAATGATAACATAATAAACGTACAGTATACAAGCGAGCACGTGTCCAAACATTTCGAAGACGAAATGCCAACGAATTTTCGATGTACGTGGATAGTTCTCGCGATAGATTAATGTAGGAGCAAAGAGAAAATAAAGATAATGAGATAATTTAGGAGAGAATGATGATTTGTCTGTAGTTTTCGATTCTAAATTTTAATTTAGGAAAAATAAAAGAAAGATTTCATTGAATTCAAAACGAACCAGTGAGAAGAGATATCTTCGTTATATTTTCACGGATAAATGAATGAGTTTTCATCAATTGTCGAAGCTTGAAAAGAAAGAAAATTAAATATTTTAACATTTGAAATTCAAATTCTACTTGTTCAAGAAGAATAATAAATGCTGATGCAACAGGTAATTCTTGTTTGACAATTTGTTGACACGGAACAATTAAAAACAAAGTTAAATAGATCAAATATAACATCAACCAAATTCCATCGTAGATCTTTGAAGATTTTCGATGATGAATCCAAATCGAAAGTCCAAAAAAAGTCACGAATAAAGTACAGAATTGCATGATTGACCAAATAAGAAATGTTATATGCAGTTTACCAAAAGAATGAATTAGAAATCGATAATCTAAATCTAATCTAAATTCACATGAATAAGTGTTATTTTCATTCGGATTGAAAACAAATCCTCTCATTTCTACCTTCCATCTTCGATATAATCAGTAATTGTATCTTGAATAAAAAGGAGAATTAATGTTGCTGCACATGCGTTTCTTAAACTTTGAAAATGTGAAATTTCGAATAGATCCGTGAGAATCGAATTTCGTGGCAAGAAAATTCGAGATGGACTTTTCTCGTTGATTTGTTGTTGCTGTGATCTAAACAAAATCGAACCGATTCTTCTACGAAGACGAATATTTCGTAAACAAACCCATCCGTTTGTCGAGCATCACAATTGTCTTTCAACAAAGTAAATTGTTCGCTGACTTGTTTCTCCAATTGACGTAATTCCGAGAGAAAAAACGAATGAATTCTCTGCAAAAGATAAACAAAACAACAACAATAGAAAAATGAGCACAATTTTACTTGAGTTTCTTGAGTAAACCATTGACTATTATCTTTCACTAAATAAAATGTATTTTACACGGACAAAAAAAGCAACCAAACGATATTTACTTTTTCTTTGCTATGTTTGTATCAATACGAAAGTCGAAAGAAAAAAAAGTGACACAGACTCAAAGACCGTGATGTTCGCGCGTCATTAATTTCCGTCATACCCTCAAAGTGCGTCCTTAGGTTTCAGTAAAGAAAAAGAAGAAAAAAAACGAATAGTCTGAGTTATTTTTTCGATATATTTATTTCGTTAAAGGTTTTATTAATTAGTGGTGGTTTCATCAACTTCCAGTAGATTTTCATTCACAGTTCTTGTACCACTGAAATCAATAAGTTCATTACTTATTTTCGATAAATCACTGAATGATATTCGACCACGTTGACGAATAGCTTTGGTGACATGTTCGAGTTCTTCACGTGTCAAATAAATATATTTGCCACGATCATCGAATAGACCTGTTATAACACCTGAATCTTGAAGATATTTCAAACGATCAATCACATCTTGAGTTCGAAGTTTGAATTGTGCAGCTAATTCATCGAGATACATGAATTTAGCTGTTTTGATAAAGTCAACAAATTGATTGAGTACAGATGCATTATCAAGATCATCGGGATTTTGATCATGACCTTCTTCGTCGATTGTAAACGCTTTTTTCAATTCAAGATATTCTTCGTATTCACGACGTTCACGTTCTTCTTTTTGACGACGTTCTTCTTCTTCTCGTTCTTTCTCAAGTCGTTCTTCGTCGAGTTCTCTTTGTCGTCGTTCTTCCATCGCTTTTTCTTCACGTTCTTTACGTTCTTTTCGTTCAACAGCTTCTTGCTACACGAAAAAAAATAAAAATTATTTCACTAAAATTCAACTCGAGAAATCCTACTTCACGTTGTTGTCTTTTCTCTTCTTTAGCTTGTAATTTCAATTGTTTTTTCTTTCCTAATTTTGGATCGATTTCAAATGTATCATTGACATCATCGTCGAGCATTTCATCGGGATCTTGAGCAGCATTTTGTCCGCCACCATCGTAATCCCGTTGAGGTACAAATCGTCGTCGAGCTTGAGCTCGTCTCGGACGATCGTCATTGACTGGTCCCGGTCGTCGAACAGCTGGTGCAGCTGGCTGTTCGTCTTAAACAAAAAAAAACAAAACCTATTTCAAGAATTTCAAAAGAATTTTTCTTTCTCCAAACCTGGTTGCCGTCTTTTGGCATAAAATAAAGCTCCAATGAAAACAATGAGCAGGCTCACGGCAAGAATTAAAATAACATCCATTTCAATCGTAAAATCAAATTTAAAAAAGAAAGAAAGGAGAGACTATCTGAAGAAAAAAAAACAAATTAGAAACGTGTCTAAAAAATATATATTTATTATGACATCAATATATATATCTTTGATTGATCACATCGAGTTACCAATGAAAGTTAGGTGAGAGATAGAGGGAGTTTTATTGCAGAAATAATTGCTTGACTAGATAATTGAGAGTTGCTTGTCGATAGATCTATTTGCGGATGATCTTATCGGACGTAACGTTTGGATTTGAATTTGCTCTTGGTAATTTTCGAATTTCTTTGATAATTTCAGCTGCTGGACGAATATCGGCTTTGAGAATCTTCTCCATTTCACGTAAACAAGCGTCATTCTCCTTTTTGTAAGTAAAAATCCGAACGTTTTCCTTTGTTTTTCAAGAAAAATCACTTCGAATTACTTTTGTACTATTCGATCCAATACAATCTCGTGGAACGATCAATTTAAAATTTCTCATATAAGCATCATTAGCCGTAAATAAAACGCAAATATTTCCCGCAAAACCAGCGAGTATAATCGTTTTTGTTTTTAAATGACTAAGTAGAATATCCAATGGTGTACAATAGAAAGCCGAATGCTTCGGTTTGAGAACAAAATCTTTGTGAAAAATATTGTTTTTTCTCTCTCTCTCTCTCGTAAAGATGAATTTTTTACTCACAATCTTCACTTGAGGGTAATAATAATTCTGCTAGAGTTTTACCCGGTTTATTTTCATTGATAACATATTCAATTACATTATGAAAATCTGATTTCCATTTACCGAAATTATCATTGACATAAACAACGGGTATGTCAGCATCGCGTGCTGCTTTTTTTAAATCAGCTATACGCTTACCAATGTCTTCAGCAGTTTTCAATAGTTCTAATTAAATGTAAATTTAAATTGAGATAAATACAAACATCAAAACAACCTTCATTTCCTTCGAAATCTAGATGATTTATAACATCGATCAGTAAAAGAACCATATCGTTCGTATCAGGAACCATTCCATGCAAATCAGACGAAGACATATCTGAAGAAAAGTGGATTTGACGGACTAGCTATTTATTTTCATTCAATTGAAGATAAAAAAAGAAGAAGAAGAAAAATTATTCAGTTTTCGTTTGTTCAACACGTTGAATATATTTGTCATGTAATTTCGTAAAAATAATCAATGAAGTAATCGAACCGATTAAGCAATAAAACATGTCACTTTGTGTGTCCCAAACATAACCTTGTGTTCCCAAGAAAGCATCGGCATTTTCACCAGTTAAAATAGCAACCAACCATTCGATGAGTTCATAAATAGCTGAATAACTCAATGTAATCGAGACACAAATGTATGGCAACCAAAAACGATTGATATTCTTCGAAATAATACCAAGACGAATGAGAACTTCTCGAACGATTAAAACCGGAATGAAACCTTGTGCAAAATGACCGATTTTATCGTAATTATTTCGTTTCAGATGGAAAACATCTCGAAGTTGATTGAATATTGGTACTTCAGCATAAGTATAATGTGCACCAATAAGTAAAATAACTGAATGAATAAAAACGAGAATATTAATGAGATTCGTAAAGCGAAATCGTGGTGAAACATAGATCATAGCAAAAATGCCGACAACAGCCGGAAGAATTTCCAAAAACCAAACGAATTGATCATGAGGATGTATTGATGAACGTACGAGAAGAATACAGAAAATAAATATGAGAAAAACTGCAAGTCGACGAGATGCTGGAGGTAACATGATTTCAACTGTATTTATTTCTGTAAAAACAAAGAAGAAGAAGAAAAAAAAGATAGAGAGACAAAATTCATTTCATTTATCTTCAAAAATGTTTCGAATGAAAAACAAAAAAGCAATAAAATATGTTTAGTGATTGAAAATAAATAAATATACGTATATATATGTATATATGTATAGTGACATTTAAAGAGTTTTGTTTTTTAGTAAAGTAAAAAACAGTCAGAAAGGGAAAAATCACTGTGCCATGTCACAAAAAAGAAATTATACACACGAAATAAGAAAGAAAAACAAAGAACAAAAACAAAAAAAAACAATCACTGTGACGTGTTGCGAATTCGCAAAAACGAAAGAGATAAAAGAAAAATGTTTGATTCTATTTTAAAATCATATCACTGTTGTTTTCCATTGTCTCATCCCCAATGAGTTGGTAAATGAGCTTGAGATGAATCAGTTGTACTATGCTGAGATGAACTATCGTCACCATCGTGAGGACCATTTTCATCGACGCCAGCAATAAGATTATTACTTAACATCGATAGAGTATTATTATAAGCTTGAGATGATTTACTCGACGAATGATGAAGTAAATTGGTATTGCGTAGTTTTTGATGAACTTTACTATGACGTTTACGTTCATCGGATCGAGCAAAACGTCGACCACATGTATCACATGAGAATGGTTTTTCTAAAAAATAATCGAAGATTTTTCATTTGGATTTATAAGATTATATCGTTTGTTTTTACCTCCTGTATGTGTACGAATATGAGTAGTTAGATGATCAGATCTTGAAAAAGCTCGAGCACATATCTTACATTGAAATGGTTTATCACCTGTATGAATACGAATATGTCTAATAGAGAATAAATGAAGAATAAATGAAAAGTTGTTCTGTCTTTTTCAATGAAACCTTGTTAGTTCATCTGAACGAGAGAATCGTCGTGGACATTGATCGACTGGACACGAGAAAGGTCGTTCATGAACGGGCGTTTTCGACGGACGATTCGAATAATTTCTTGGTTTAGCAAATTGTACGGTCTGATTATTTCCAACTGACATTGGAAAATCTTGTGGTTCGTCTTTAATCAATGATGATGATGATTGAAGAGAGAAATTTACTGTTGAATTTGTTGGCCAGTCGGTTTCATTTAAGTTCATTGTCGGCATATATGTATTTGGTTGTGTTGAATTTTTAACGAGATTTTCATGATATGTTGACGGTGAAGTTGATGTTCCATAGGGTACATAATGAGATTGTCCAATATAATTCATTGTTGATTCACTTGAATCTGTTGTTACTGTTGTTGGAGTGGTCGTGGTAGTAGTGGTCGTAGTTGTCGATGGAGTTGAGGGTGTTGAAGTTATATTATAATTAGTCACAACTGGATTCGATGTTAATAACGTATGAATTTGTTCATTAACATTCGATGAAGTTTTCGTATTCGATTTGTTTAAATCAATATTTTTATTTGAGATTGTAGTTGTTGAATTTGGATTAAACGATGAATTATCAGTTATTAAACTACGTGGTAATTGCATTGTTGACTCATCATTAGTCGATTGTGTTCTTGATGCATCGGTTGCTTTTGATTTTGTTGAACAAGTTCCAATTTGAATTGTTGGAGGTATTGTTAAGACTTGTGTAGTTGATGCAGATGTTTCTATAACAATCAATATATCAAATAAACTCGATTTTTCGTGTATACATAACAAATATCTTGTCTTCTCGGAAATCGATGAGTGACAGGTATATACCAACTTTCTTTTCTTCTCAAACAGATATACGTATATGCATATGTATGTATGTATGTGTATATATATATAAAGCTATATATCGTTAGTAATACAAATAAGGATGAATGGACTCGATGAAACTATCAAGCAGAAAAAAAAGACACACAAAACCTTGGCTATGACAGTTATACATATACACTTGACGACCAAGAGATTGTCTAATGGTACGAGAATTTCTAACTAAGATAACATAAATTAACCATGTCGACATTTGACATTTTCTTACGACAACTCTCGTTTACAATTATATACAGATGATAACACTGTATCCATCAACAGTTATTGATTATACATCTATCTATACGTGTACGTCTGACCGTTGAGTATGAGATATTTTATTTTAAAAAAGAATGCTTTTTTTGTTTGTCTTTGGTTTAGGATAAAAACAATATCGTCTAATTTTGAAAATAACTGCTGACATTCTTATAAACTATGTCATGAATTTAGACAGACATGACCATGTGGGTGAAAAGAAACTGTTTATATATGCAAATATTGGAATAACTCAGCGTTCTATTCATTTCTTCTCTTTCATTCTTTCTTCTTCTTTTTTTTTAATTTGAAAAATTACATTCAAAAAAAGAAGAAAAATCTACCTGATAATGTTGGTATTGTTGCTGCTTGTAGAGTCGATGGAATATCATAGAAAAATGTCGTATTTTTTGTACAAGTATTTGGTGTATTGAGTACACATGGTGTCGTCGGTTCTTGAGATAGATTTCCATGTAAGAGCAAGAGTTTTTCGGGATGATGACCAGCTGATGTTGATAGATGTTCATCAGTTGATCCAACGAGATTTGTTTTAGTTGAGTGTGAATGAGGATTCATTCTTCTAGCCAAGGCAAGCATTACGAACTAATTCGAAACGTTAAAGACAATCATAGAATGCGTAGTATTCGTTTCGTCATTAAATCGATAAAATAAAATGATTGACTTTGATAGAAAGTTAGTAATGCGTCACACAACCTTGTATGAAAGAAGAAGAAAAAGAAAAAAGAAACACAAAAAAGAAAAGAAAAGAAGAAAGTAAATACGACGTAGGCGTAAAAAGAATGACGATCGAGTATAGGTGATCACAATCAATAAAAAATATAAATCTAGAAAAAGAAATAATATGATGAGTCATGTCGTCATTTTAATCTCTTGATTTAGACAATAGAAAAGAAAATTAAGTAATCATTATCTGTATTGTCTTCGATGAAACGTAATGTCCTTGACATTTTTTTTTTCTATTGATCTGTGTATGTTTTTTTTAATCGTATTTTGATTAGAGAACGAACGAAAAAAAAAGTACGAAAATGTTCTCCATCAATAAATATATCGAAGCAAAATCGTTCGAAATATTTTCCTGTAACAACAGCAGTACCATACATTACCGACCGAAGAAAAAGAAAAAAAATGCCGCTTTTTTTTCTGCATCTAGATGAGTGCCCCGTACACATAAAAAAAACAAAGGAGAAAAGAAAAAAATAGTGTTACTGATAGGACAAGGAGAAGAACAACAACAAGAGACAGTTAATTACCATGTTTTCTTCAAATAAAACAGATCGTGTTCTGGTTTGAATTGACTTGACAAAAGACGAGATGAATTCGATGAAATTTCATTGAATGAAAGAACAAACATGTTAATACGCATAAGAAAAGGAAAATAAGCGGAATTAACCTTGAATTTTTCTCAATAGAAAGAAAAAAACAATAACATTCATTTGTGCATTAAACATTCATTCAGTCGGTTAATCAAAAATTTTTCATTTCTTCTTGATTTCAGAAGAAATAAAAAGAAGACGAAGAAGAATAAATTGCAAAACACAGAAGTGATGAAGAAATAGCAAAAAAAAAACTTATTAAACTACTTATCGTTTTATTGGAACTGTGATTAAACTAATCAGAGGCGAAACACCGGAGACATCTATCGACAATTTACTCGCCATTTGATCATTCTTTGGACCTTTTTTTCTCTATATCTGTTACTCGACGAATTCGTTTTTGTATTTTATTTTTCACATTATAAACGTTTGCGTTTTTTTTGTTTGTTTGAGTCTGAAAAATAGAAACTATTCAAGATTCAAAAGAAAACAAAGAGAAATTATTCTATTTTAAATAACCGATGTCTCAAACAACAGCTGCTTCTTCTTCTGTTTTTGATTTTTTTACAGGTTATTTTAAAGGAAATGAAAGTTCTCAACATACAATACCGTTAATGAACGTTCCACCCCCACCAACAGATACTTCACAACCGCCACCCCCGTTGCCATCAGGAATAAATGCCGTAAGGTTTTTTGTTTTCATGATCTTCCGTTTTGACAAAAGAAAAACTAATTGATTTCGTAATTTCATTTCAATTTCAGTTAGGAGATTTATCGTTTCCACCGCCGCCACCTCCTCCTCCACCACCATCATCATCATCGATTCCTGGAGTCCCGAAAATCGACACAAGTGTTCCACCACCGTCGATACCATTTCCTCCTGATGCCTATCAAAATTGGGCTCTTCAATGGTCGATTTTTCAAGCTCAACAAGCAGCAGTCTATCAAACTCAACTTTATCAATCGTTTACTAATCAACAGAAAGCAAATCCTACTCCTGTTCCACCAACAACACCACCCGTAAATAATAACAACAATGCACAATCGAAATGGCAACTATCGAGTAAACATTTGCAAACGATTGTTGTTGTTTTTTTTTTCTGACGATTCGGGTTTTATTTTTTGAAGATCCATCGACAACATTTCGACCTCGACAAGCTCAACAATCGTATCGTCCTCGATATCCAGCAAATAATAACAATAATAATTCTCAAGCTCAATCCTATAACAACGTTCCACCACCGGCTAACCTCAATCAACCGAGGGCTCAACAATCAGGCATTCGATTTCAGTTAAATACTCGTCCTCAAACAGCAGCAGCAGCAGCAACAACACCGAATAAAACCGGTAGACGAACAAGATTTTCTTCACCTCCTAAACATCAAAACAATTCATTTTCATCATCATTTCCAACGCCGATGACAACGCCAACGGAAATTCGACACGACGATACAATGATGGATACAACGAATTCGCACGATGCACGACCTGTTATGAGTGCTATTCAAGCATTTAAACTCGCTTGTGATAAACAAAATTGGCCTGAAGCTTTAAAGTATTCCGATCGAATAAAAAACTAATTCATTTCTCAAATATTTGTTTTAATTTCTAGAAAATATTGGCAATCGATTGAAGTTCGTTGTACAACAAATCTTCTTCGTTCTCAAGCTGATGAATGGATTCAAGGTGTACTTGTTGATGCTTTTCAAAAGAATCTTATCAATTCAATTGATTGGTTAAATCGACCTTTTCCCGAGTAAATTAATCTTTATCTCCTCTCTTGTTTTCTTTTATTTTTCTATCAGTTTTCTCCTTCGTTCTGATAATTCCTCGAATGTACGTTCGAATACTTTTGATTCCACAAATTCCAGTTTACTTCAAATAGCTAAAACATCCTATGCTGAAAATAAACAACGTGAAGATCTGGCTCGGTTAAATAAACTTCGACAAGTGACATCGGAATCTGTTCTACGTGCATTTGGCAATGATGACGATGATGATGAAGATAATGCTAATGAACAACGTCAACGTTCAACATCATCTTCAACATCATCATCTTCATCGTCTTCGTCATCATCGTCAACTGACAATCAACAAAATAACAATTCAATTTTCAAAAAACGTGCGAAGAAAAATCGACGTGCGAGAAAAGCGAATAAAAAATTTCAATTAGACGAGTAATTTCCATTTTTTGTTCAATTCATCAAATGTATTTTTCTTTTGACTAGTTCAAAACCTGAACATTCGGAACGTTTACAACAACGTCGTAGTCGATTCGTAAATGAAACGGCATCAGCCGTTATTAAACCAGTTCGTTAGCTTCATTCAAATTTTTCTCTATTGATTCTTTTTTTTTCTTCAAGATTCTCGCTCCTGGAGCTTCGAATTCATTAAATGACAGTGGTAAATATCTTGTTGGTACTTGTCAAAAATTAGAAAAGAATTATTTACGTCTTACAAGTGTACGTTGAAAAGTTCATACATAAAACCAGGTATTTTTATACTTTTATTTTTTTTTTAAGGATGCTGATCCAACGACTATCCGTCCTTTATCCATACTTGAACGTGCGTTTCCTTTTGTGATGAATAAATATCGAGCGAACAAACATTGGCCATATATTAGTGATCAATTACGAAGTATTCGTCAAGATCTTATGGTACAATCGATTCGAAATGATTTCACTGTGTTAATCTATGAAGAAAATGCTCGTTTAGCATTAGAAATGGTTCGATTTGAAATTATTGATTTTCGAAAAAATAAATTTCTGCTGCTTTTTTGTTTGTCTAGGGTGATCGTGAACAGTTCAATCAATGTCAAACACAATTAGAAACTTTATATGATACTGGTTGTAATCGTGCACATATCAATGAATTTCTTCTCTATCGTTTAATATATTCGTTGTTACTCAATGATTATAAAAGTTCGAAATGATTTTTTAAAGCAAAAAAATTGATTTTGTGTTTGTTTTTTGTAGAAACAAATCGAATATTAATCGATATTGATCGAGTATTGAAATCAGCCGATGAATATCAACCAAAAGATATTAAACATCTCAATCTTGCACTCGATCTCTGTACGGCTGTTCGACGAAAGAATTATCTTCAATTTTTCAATATCTACAAATCGTTACCTCATTTGGCTGTGTGTTTAGTCAATTTATTTATTGAGATCTATCGTAAACAAGTTCTTAAAGCGCTTATTTGGGGGTAATTTACGAAAAACCAAATTTACATATATAAATATATGCTGACTAATTTTTCTCTTCATAGATTTGCGCCATCATTACCTGTCGAAACTATTACTCATATGTTAGCCTATGAATCGATCGATGTTTGTCAAAAGCATTTGAGTACATTGGGCCTAATATTGCTCGATGATGGTTCAATTGATTGCAAAGCAAGTCGAGCAATACTCGACAAGAAATAATTGTCTTTTCTTTGTTTTTTGTTGTTGTTGTTGTTGTTATTATTTCTTTCTTTTTCGATTCTATGCATTGCAGTCAGATATTGAAGGGAGAAAAAAAAAGAGCTTCGTATTTTATTTTGAATTTTTCTTTCTGTGACATAAAACACAACCAAACAAAGAAGAAGTCTTCAAGTTAACATGAACGTGTCTTTGTATATAATATATTATATAAAGTGAATAAAACAAAAATCTTTGCTTGATTTCGATATTTAGTTTTCTTTTTTTTATTACTCAGCAGGAAAGGTAAAAATGCCAGGGAGAGAAATCACTTCGAACGTTTTTTGAATAATAAATGTATGTGAAAAAAAAAGGGAATATGTTGGTATTAGTGTGCATATATCACGAGAAGAACTCACAGAGAGAAATTTTTTTCTTTTTTTTTGTACAGATCGATGTAAACTATGCCGGAAGCGCGCATGAGAGAGAGAGAGGGAAAGAGAAAAATGGAAGAAAATTCTGGCCAATCATGATTTATATTTATATAAACTATAACGTAACTATACGCATATTGCGAACATTTACACACATACATAAGCATTCGTACAAACGACATACGTATACACATTTTCTGCAAACGACATTATGGCAATGATCAAATCGATTGTGCTTCTTTTGATTATCTCTTCGACTTGTAAGTTTTTCTTTTCATTGTTACTTGCATTACGAATAGAAAACAAAAACCAAATATCTATTGTCATCTAGTTGTCAATGGTCGAGCACTTCGTAAACGACGACAATACTCATCGGGTTATTATGGAACGCAATATCCATATTCAGGCTCATCGTACTATGGTTCGGGAACATATAATCCATCGAGTAGCTTGTACAGCGGATATCCTTATAACACTTATGGTACAAACTACTATGGCACTGGTACAGGTCTCTACGGAACAAATATGTATGGCCAATATGGTAGTGGAATAGGTCAATATGGTGGTTCATATCCATACAATAACTGTAATCATTTTTTTTTCAATTTGATTTTCGAAACTATAATGTCAATATTGAATTTTAGTATATGGATATAATTCTCAATATTCTCAATATCCATACAATCAATATGGTACATATGGATACAATCAAAATCCATATTACGGCACTAATCAATATAATACTTTAGGTTCACAATATGGTTATTATCAAGGTAAATGATTTGAATGAATAAACTTTTAAGAATGAAATCATTTGTATTCTATAGGAAATCCATGGTATCGACAATCACGAAATGGTAATGGCGACGTTCAAGGACGATCAGGTACTGGTGTCAATGGAAAACCGGAAGGTAATCCCGTCGCTGCTAATCCACCACCGCCACCGCCATCATCAGTCTTTTCCGGCAAGAGCGGTGCAAATGCTCCAACTCGCAAATAAAAACGATCAACTTCAACTTTGACTGACCTTCACATTCAAATAAAAACTCTTTCTCTTTTTTTTTTCTTCTTTTCTTCTTTTCTTCTTTTTTTTTTTGAAATCAATCACAGCCTATTTACTTATTGAGTTGTCTTTTTTTTTCATCATCAGTTTTCTTTTTTCGTTTTCTTTCAATTAAAATCAAGCTGTTTGAATAAATACAACAGTCATCTATGATGTTAATGTATTCTATCAATGAGAAATGTTGAAGTTTTATGATTTGAGATTGCGAGACGTAGACGGACAGACACGCAGACAGACCAATATGTCTGATTGTGTGTAACGGTCAACGTCAAGAGAGAAAATTGTATGTTCTCTCTTACGTGTATATTACGAGACACGACATAGGGGAGAGTAGAAGAAAAAAGAAGGAGAATATTCCATAGAGTAAATCGAAAGGGCGACGCGGCAATTGTATAGAACCAACATGATTATGTTTATTACTGCAATTGCTCGTTCTTCATCATTCTCTCTCGCTCTCTCTTTCTCCTCTTTATTTGGACAACGAGAGAAGGAGAGTTAATAGCAAAGGAGGGCATGAATGGATCATGTACAAGTACAGGAGAAAAAGAGAAAAAAAAGCGAGCTGTTGTTATACCTCTGTGTCTCACGTCTGACTAGAAACTGAAGGACTAAGAGAAAGAAGAAAGCGAAGGAGAAGAAGAAAGAAAAAAAAAAGTTTATTTCGTTCAACACTCAAAACGTACAACTATACATATCGTGTCACCTGAAAGAAGGAGAAAGAACGAGAAGGAGAAGAAGAAGAAGAAGAAGAAAAATAACTAGAGCTACTGTCGTTTAGCTGACCTCTTATTTTGTGCGCAAGTCGTGTCACCTCATCATCAACGTTCGTTTTTTCACAAACATGTATTGGATACATTCGATCATAACTGTATTTCTATTCCAATCGAGTATGTAGTATCCTATCGATAGCATCAACAACTGAAAAATCCAAACTTTTTAGGTATTGGTTTGAGTATTCACCGTAACCGTCGACAACAGACATCGGGATCGTTGTATGGTAGTTCGAATCCATCGCAAGGATTCAATGCGAATTTCTATGGAACAAATTTAAATAATCATAATCAAAATCAAAATCCTAGCCAAGGTGCAAAGGATTTGTATGGAAATCCAATGATACCGGGCAATTCAGCGCCGGGATTGAATAACATGGGATTACCTAATCAACAACAACAGCAGCAGCAGCAGCAGCAACAACAACAACAACAACAAATGTACGGAGCAAATAATCAACAATTAATGAATCCTCCGTATGGCGCAGGTGGTGCCTATCAACCACCCAGCGGAACAAATCAAGTTAATCCAAGTTCAGGCTTTCGAGATGGCAATATCAATCCGAATCCAAATCCACTTGTACCAGGTACGATTCAAATGAGTTAACCTTGAAAAATCTCAATTAAATTTGTTTCTTTTCGAATTTTAAGGTGCTTCAGGTTCATCATTTTATTCTGCATCGAATCATCAATTAAATTATCCAGGCAGCGCAAATCAAGGTCTACTCAATAAAGATCTTTATAATTCAGCGCCAAATCCCAATATTAACAATCAACAATTTGGTTTAAATCCCAACCAACAACAACAGCAACAACAACCACCGCAATATGGACTAAATAACAATAATAATCAATATCCATACGGAAGCTCCTATAACGGTCAACAAATACCATCAAACCCCAGTTTAAATACTAATAACAATAATAATAATCATCTATGGCCAAATAATAACAATCAATATAATACAAATCTTTGGAGTCAAAATCGTCAAATGGATACGAGTAATACTCTCAACAACAACAACAATAACAATAATCTTGCCTATTCAAATCCGAATTCAAATTCGCCTTATTTTTATACTAATTCTGCACATTCCGTCTCATCTGCATATTCGATGTTTATTCTCTCATTTTTAGCTATTATTTTCTTCCATATTTACTAATCTAGAAGAGTGATTCATTCCGACATTGTATACACGTACACACACACATGCGTTTCTCTTTTCTCTTTTGCTCTTTTGTGTTTTATGTTTAGCTCAATGAAATAGTGAAAATAAAAAATATTATTTGAATAATAACAATTGCTGCTGTTGTTGTTGTTTCCGACAAACAGACGCAAACTATTGACTTTCGGGAGAAGAAAATGATTGCCTTGAATATGTTTGTGTGTGTTGCCAATTGAGCAACAACGAGAGGAAAGATCAAATTTCCTAATAAAAAAAAAAGAACTCAAATTTGATTGTGTTGCCACTTTGCTCGTTTACACAATGATGTTTGATAAGTCAAACTATAAAACACGTTCAGTAAGACAGAAAAAAACATCTAATCACAAATGATTTCAATTTTCATAGTTTGATATTTTACATAATGTTCGAGATTTTTTCAAACAACCAACAGGCGAACGTAATCTAGGCAATGTTGATGAGGTATGAAAATGTTAAATTGAAACATGAGAGATACAGTCGAGGTTAAATATCGGAAGGTTAATATTGTTTCGATTTCATTAAGATTCGTCGATGTTTAGCTGATGTTAAGCCATTTTCACGTCTGCCGACATTTTTACAAGATAAAATTCTACTCGAAGGATGGTACGAATGGTAAGTAAAAGCAAGACATACTGATGATTCGGTTTCTAATATAAAAAAACGAACATTTTTAGTTATCAAGAACGACGAACTATTGTTCGACAAGGTGCTCAGAATGCTTGTTTCTATATGATACTTTCTGGTTTGGTCGTCGTTACATATCGACGATTGACCGATGATCATATTCAAATAATTGACATTCTCAAACGAGGATGTACATTTGGAGTAGGAAGTATTTTTTTTGATTGTGTACTAAAATTTTAATTATAGGAAAAAGGTCTGATGACGAATTCATTGCAACAATTTACGATAACATCAAAGACAAAGGTTGAACTATTAGTTTTGTGGAAAGAAGTAAGTGTGACATATACGCATTGCGTGATTAATTTAAAAAGAATAAGAAACAAAGCAAAATGTTTACATAGGATTTTAAAAGCATTTACATGGACGACGATCGATATTGTACGAAGGATGATTTAAGATTTCTCAAGTTAGACCAACAAAAAAAAAACAGAAGATGATGGAAAAGTGTTTATTTTTTTTTCGTTTAGAAATCATGTGTCAATTCTACGAGGATTTCCAGTCGATAGTTTGAATGAATTTCCGCATGCCATTCAACATTGTAATTATAGGTAAACGAACGATTGTGTCGTTTGTTAAATTAAATTGAAAAGAATTTCTTTTGTTTTTAGTCTATCGGAAGTTGTTGCAAAAGATAGTCGACGAATGAAACATATATTCGTAGTGAAAAAAGGTTCGTTAATGATCTGGAAACGTTTAGATCCGGATGGAAGTACACCGAAATTGGATAAATTTGAAATGGATCAAGGAGAAGACGAGAAAAGTTCGTTTGATATTTTGATTAGAACGAAAATGATCATTGTCTTTGATTAGTGATGGAAGAAGGAGTAGAAGAACAAGAACAAGAAAGTGAAGAAACTCAAGATAATAAAACATTATTTTCAGAGATTCAATTGAGTGGAGATATTGATCAGTCAAATTCAGCATTGGATACCGATCTTCGAATAAGTCGTCTACGACGTTCGAATATAAACGATCGTCGAGAATCATCGAGTCTTTCAACACGATCGAATAGTTCTGTTAATCTCGAAAAAGTAATGATTTTGTGATTTTCTACATTCACATTATAATTAACTTCAGAAATTTCCCGGTATTGCTGATAAACGAGATCGTTTACCATTGATTGATTACGAACAATTTACAGTAAATACTAATTCTTCTACTTCTCCTCCTCCTCCTGCTCCTCAACAAAAAGAAATTTCACTACCGAAACGTAGTCAATCGACCGTAAATAAAATCAATTCAAAATCGAAATTGATCCTTCCCGATAAAATGATCTATGTTCACATCAAAACACTCAATGAAGGTCAATCATTTGTAAGAAATGAGATTCTATTTATTTTGTTCTTATTACAAACAAACAAAAAAACGTTACAATTTCTCATTAGGGTTTAACCGATATGCTCTTTCCTAATCAACCTGCATTAACACTCGTTAGTAACGAATGTGAATGTTTACTATTACGTAAATCATCATTTACACGTATTGCTTCGGATCAATATAAACAAGCAATACGTCGAACTGAAATTCCCTATCCACCTGATTCAGTCTTCTATCAAACCTATCATATGAATCAAGTTTGGAAACGTTATTCACACGAAGTTTATCAATATGCGTGCGACAAAATGAAACTTCAACATCCTCAACCGATTCGACGACCTTCAAAGAAAAAATAAGATGCATTTGTCTTATCAACAATTCAGTTTTCTTTTTTGTTCGTTTTATTATTATCTCTGATTCATCAAATAAACTTATCTTATCCTTTGAAAAAGAGTCGTTCTTTGTTGAGTTTACTTTGCATTTGTTTTTTTTTCATCGTCAACAACAAGAAACAATGGATGATAAATTAGCTCGTCTCGAAGCCGCGATCGTTCGACTTGAAAATCTAGCTCGACAACAATCATCAAACAATCAAAATGATTCGAACGATGACAGTTCAGCCGATGCTGTCGATCAAACGCCAGTTATTCGAGATTATCAATTTCTAATCACTGATTCACTTCAACCATTTTTAAATCTCTCGCAAAAAATCGGTGGTGATGTCGTCACAATAACTGAATATGTTTCACGTTTGTTCAATGCTCAACAACAATTTCTTCGACAAGCTGTTCAAAGTCAAAAACCCGATGATAAAACAATTCAAACAGCGATCGGTGCACAATCAACTGAAATAGGAAATATTACTGAGTTTACGAGTAAAAATCGTAAATCAGCTCAATTCAATCATCTTTCAACGATATCCGAAGGTATACCAGCACTTGGCTGGATACTTGTCGCACCGACACCAGCACCACATATCAAAGAAATGGTCGATTCAGCACAATTCTATTCGAATCGTGTCTTGAAAGATTTCAAAGAAAAAGATCAAACACACGTCGATTGGGTTAAAGCATGGGGCAAAGTTTTGAATGATCTTCATGCTTATGTTAAACAATATCATACAACCGGTTTAGCTTGGGGTTCACAAGGCAAACGTGACTTCGGCTCAGTGGCTACTGCTACTCCTGCTGCTGCTGCTTCTGCTCCTCCTCCTCCTCCGGCTGGTGGACCTCCTCCACCTCCTCCGCCGCCACCACCACCACCGGCAGCAGATCTATTGGCATCTGCAACGAGTGCTGATGATTCTCGAAATGAATTACTCAGTTCGATTAATTCATCTGGCGAAGATATAACAAAACGTTTGAAAAAAGTACCTGATTCACTTAAAACACACAAGAATCCACAATTACGAGAACAAGGTAGTAATTTCGAATGCCTATTTTCTTTTTCTTTTTCGATCTATTCGAATGTGTTTTTCAGCTGATGTTGCAAGTAAAAAACCACCTCCACCACCGACACGTACTGGTAAAATTGCTGTTTCATCAGTAAGTCCACTCCCTTTTCTCTTTCTCTCTCTCATGTCAATTTTTAGTCATCCAAAGCTACACCAGCTAATCCACCTAAACTTGCTCTCGAAGGCAACAAATGGGTTGTTGAATACTATAGTGGCAATCCAAATGTTCGTATAACAGGAACTGAAATGAAACATACAATTTACATTTACAAATGTACGAATTCAACAATCATTGTCGAAGGAAAGGTCAATTCAATTGTTCTCGATCAATGTACAAAAGTTGGCATTCAATTTACATCCGTTGTTTCTTTAGTCGAATTTGTTAATTGTAAAAGTATGAAAGCTCAAGTCACTGATCGTGTACCAACAGTACAAATCGAAAAAACCGATGGTTGCCATGTTTATCTATCATCAACATCGTTAGACACTGAATTTATCACATCGAAATCATCCGAAATGAGCGTCAATATACCGACTGATGACGGTGAATACAAAGAATTGCCTATTGCTGAACAATTTAAAACATCTATCAAGAATGGCAATCAATTAGTTACAATTGCCAATGAATCAGCAGGTGTTTAAAAAGTCAAACAATAATCATAACTTAAATTTATAATATTATTCTTTTTCTTCTTTCCTTTTAAACTTTATTTAATCATAGAGAGAGTGTGTGTGATGAATTTTCAAGTGCTCTATTTCGTTCTTATCAAGCCTTTTTTTTATTATTTCATAAACATAATAATAATAAAAATCTAAAACAACGAAAAATCTAGTCCAAAGATCAAAAAACACAAGAACTTGCGATATAATTGCCATGAAAACCTAGAATTTAATGATATAATAATGATTGATGTCAAATGATGTGAATAAAAAAGTCAAGTTCTATTAAAGAACGCGAAGAAGAAGAAAGGTCGAAGAGAAAGAGGGGGGTGACAGAGAGAGAGAGCGAACAAGAAAAAAGCACACTTTTTCGTTGAGTTAATGTTGTGGTTAGTCGTTTTCACCTGTTCTTAAAATACAAACTAGTTTATTTCAGACACGAATGCAATTCGATGAGTTTTATAAAACAATCGGCGTTTTTAACCGATATCAAAAGGAAAAATATTTTCTTATATGTTTGACGTATATGTTCCCCCCAATCATGGTATATAGTTGGTCTTTTACAGCTGCAACACCGACATTTCAATGTCAATTAGAATCATCTACGGCAGTGAAATCTTATCTGGCAAGTGAAAGTCAATGTTTGAAATATCAAAATCACCTATCGATTGCCGAATGTCAACGATGTTTTCGGCAAACAAATCAATCAGATGAATTACAACCATGTACGAGTTTTATTTTCGATCGAACTTATTATCAATCAACGCTTGTCGAAGAAGTACGATTTACTTTTCTGAATTTTCAAAAATTTCATCGTCATTTGTGATATTTTCAGTGGTCAATGGTTTGCGGTCGAGTTTCACAGAAAAGTTTTGTTCAAATTGTTTTTTTCTTTGGCTATATGATTGGTTCTCTTGTATTCGGTATTTTATCTGACAAGTAAATCAAGAAACAAAAGAAAAAAAACTGTACAGATAAACATCGGTAAATGTTTTTAGATTCGGTCGACGACCAGTCATGGGTGTTTCATTTATTGTTATTACATTGGCAAGTTTCATGTGTGCGTTTGCACCGCAAAAAGGATTCGGATTCGAGATAAGTTATGCATTTTTTATTCTCGGCCGATTTCTTCTTTCGTGTGCAACACGTGGGATTGCTCTTACTGGTTTTGTTATCGGTAAGTACCCTTTGAAAACAGATAATAAAAAACAAAATATTCTTATCTAGGCGCAGAGATTGGTTGGTTTTGATTTATGATTTTGTTTTTTGTTTTAATTTTCTAATAATTAGTCGGACCTAAACAACGTTCATTTACTGGAATAGTTATTCAATATTTTTTTGCTGGCGGAGAATTAATTCTTCTAGGTTTTGCATTTTTTATTCGAACATGGCGTTGGTTAAATATTGCACTTGCTATTGCTTCGATACCATTTCTTTTCTTCTATTTGTAAATGAAATTCATTTGATCAAATGAAAAAATGTAAGATAATTATCATTTTTAATTTGAATTAGTGTACTTCCAGAAAGTCCTCGTTGGTTGATTTCCAAAGGACATTATCAACATGCTGAACGAATTTTTCGTCGAATAGCAAAAGCCAATAAAACAGAATTCGATGAAACAAAATTCAATCGTTTAATTAATGAAGAAAAAAAGAGAGCAGAAATGCATCCAAGAACTCAACATGGTTTAAAAACAATATTTCGATCGAAAATTATGTTAATCATTGCAGCTAATATGTCTTTTCAATGGTAAGACTTTGCGTAAATCAAAATCAGTTCTTTCGATTAGATCTTTTTAGGTTTGTACAAAATCTTGTCTTTTACGGTGTTTCACAGAATACAGGCGCATGGTTAGCTAATCCATATATTTCATTTGGTGCTAGCGCAATAGTAGAAATTGCTGCTTATATACTTCTTCACCTTGTTCTCGATCGTTGGGGTCGAAAGAAACCTTACTGTATATTCGTATTGGTTTTCGCATTGGTTGCATTTCTTGTTTTACCTGTACAAATGCTGTTGGAGAAAGGCAGTACAAGTAAAGAATAGAAAAGCAACATTAAAAAAAATTTTTCGATTTCAGTTCAAACACATCTAATGTTTAGTATTAATAGTGCATTGAAATTTCTTGCATCGGGCTCGTATGCACTTATATACATCTATGCAAATGAATTATTTCCAACACAAATTCGAAATACAGGACTAGGTGTTTGTTCAATGGTTGCACGTTTCGGTGCAATTATTGGAACATTATCGAATGATATTCTCGTATGTTATCATCAGTTTTTTTTTGATCGATTATCTATTGAATTGATTTAGACACGTGCTTGGATACACTTTCCTATAGTTGTGTTTGGTGCTATGTCAATTTTGGCTGTTGGCTTTGCAACGATTTGTCCTGAAACAGTTAATCGAGATCTACCACAAACAATTGATGATGTCGAAGCGATGGGTTTAGATTTGTAAATAATCATTGCTTTTGTTGAAGTTGCATCTCAAGTGTGTCTTCTTATTTTTGTGATTTTAGACCGTGTAGAAAATCGAAAAAAGAAGTGAAATTAAACGGAATTAACAATCATAATGATGATGATGATGCAGACGTCGCTTTAAATCAGCAATTTAAAGAAAATGACTCTTCATAATTTCGTTTTTTTTATTTAACCAATAAAAATATTGAGACAAAGAAAAGCATAACAACGTATTTTACTTGTTTTTCTCTTATATGTAATATAAACTAATACAATAATGTCACAAGAGTTTACTGAACTGGAACGATCGCTTGGCTATTCGTTTTCGAATAAAAGAAATTTACGTCGTGCTTTAACATGCCAAAGTGCGATCAATGAATGGCATTCCAATGCTTCTGAACAAAACTTCAAAGTTTTTGAATTCCTTGGAGATGCAGCATTAAAATATTCCGTAGCAACGATGTTGTACTTCGCTCGAAACGATATTAAATCATCGGGTGATTATCATGAAAAAACCTTGCCATATATAAATAATACTAATTTAACTCGTATTGGTCGAGAATTAAACTTGCAACGTTATATTATCACAGGACAAGGTGTGACCATTACAGACAAGATGTTAGGCGATGCAGTCGAAGCAATTTTAGGTGCGATTATAATCGATCAGCGGCAACAAGGAAATAGTGCAGAAAATGTTTGCTTCGATGTTGTTTCTCGACTATTTTCAATTAGTCGGAAAACATTTTTGCTATCGTCTCCTAATATTACTCAAAAACAGAACTCAGCATGTTGTCCGTGTTGTCAATGTTGTTGTAGTTTTTGTGGAGGTTTTATTTTTGCTATCGTCTTAATGATTATCTTAGTTGTAATTGGTTATTTTCTTGACTTTTTCTGATGTTATCTACCTGAAGAATATCATATGAGGATGGTGAGGTGGATAAAATAAAAGTTCGCAGTTTATTGTTTTAATTTTTCGGTAGTAGGCAAAAAATATTTATCTATGGCTACTAGTAAAGAAGAAAATCAATTTATTCAAAAGATTCGACGTATCACAGATGTTGGCAATGAACCTCTTGAATTCTTAGCTGCAATTACTGGTTTTGAACAGAAACCAATTGTTAGCATTGAGAAGGCAATAGAGAGCTTAGTACCAATTATCGAACATATTGAACTGCAAACTGGTGCCGCAAAAGCGATGTGTCAACGGTCCATCAAGGATCTGACACTAGATGAAGCTGTTTCAATTAAACTCTATACAATGGAATGGTCACCAGTTAGTCTTTATACTCGTTTGAATGAAACACTTCGAATGAAAGATCGAAAGAAACTTGCTCCATGGTTTTCGTATCTGAAATTATTCTTTGTTGCCTTGGATCGAATACCATCTACCACAGGACAGCAGCTATTTCGAGGTGTGAAAGAAGATTTAAGCAGTAGATACGTCAAGGGAACGTCTATTGTATGGTGGGGATTCTCATCATGTACAATATCTGAGGATGTTCTGGAGTCTGATGTATTTTATGGTACTACAGGAAAGCGAACTAAATTTATTATTGATTGCAATTCCGGGAAGAAAATAAAAGATTATTCCTATATGCCTGATGAAGATGAAGTTCTAATTCTGCCTGCTACCCAATTTCAAGTTACTGATGTTATTCAACCTGAACCAGATGTATCTGAAATTTATTTAAAGGAAATTGATTCATGTGCATTCCGTCCGCAACTTCCAGAGCTTGTAAGTTTATTCGACATGATCTATAAATCAACTCTGCTTTCCTCGTTATCGTATCCGTTGTTTCCATCCTTGTACCAATACTAGTGCTTTATTGTAAGACAACAAAAAATAGCATGATCTCATCTTCAAATAGTAAATCACACTCATATATAATATAGTTTTATTTGGATAAAATACAAAAAGCAGTTGCATAAACCTCCATAAAAACATGAACTCTATATCAATCATACCAGGATTTTGTTACGATACGTATTCTCATTTTAGAACGAACGGCAACGTCAACTTATCATCAAGGTTCAAAAACAACTTACCAATCCTGTAAGTTATATTTCTTTTTCAGATCGCTAAACTATTCACATTTACCGTAAGAAAACATAACCTGGTGAGGAAATTCTTACTATTGATCACAATCTATAGTCCTCAGTAATTACAAACCTACATAAATATAGTAGTACTTCCCTCAATCTACAGTTGTCAGGAAACTCATCCTCCTATGTTTCTTCAAAAAATACTATCTCACAGTACCAACATCTTCGAAAACATCATGCTACAATTTTTTCATCCACAGACCCCTCTACCACACAGTGCAAAAAAAGGCGTTCCATTCTTACAATATCACATATCTCACACTTCGCAGCTATCCTATAAAACTCACATATAGGCACCATCGATGTGTAATTCATCAGCTTTATCATCAACCTTCGACTATCCGAGACACAAATTAACAATTCTATATCCTTTTCTAAATTTCCAAAATATGACTACTCATCATATGTTCAGGAATCCGACACACTTAATCTAAATGGCTCCTTCATCCAATCTGAAGACATACAATATCTCACCGTTCTTACAGATCATAACCAGGTATTTTTCAAATATCACAAACTATCAATATAACCGCCGGTTTTTATCTATTAAGAACCTCAGGCGACTAGATCTATCACAGAATGAACTCCACAATAAAGGAGCAAAATATCTTGCTGACGCACTTCCAACAATGCCAGTGAGTAATCACATTTCATCATGCACCATTCACGAGTCATGTTAACTTTTAGAATATCACACAACTCAATCTTTCGAGCAATAATATCGGCACCGAAGGCGCGAAATATCTTGCAAATGCACTTCGAACAAGGACAGTAAGTGATCGGATTTTATCCCCCACAATTCTCGAATCATGTTGACTTTCAGAATATCACACAACTAGATCTTTCAAGGAATAGTATCGGCGCTGAAGGACTGAAATATCTTGCTGATGCTCTTCGAACAATGCCAGTGAGTTATCGTATTTCGCCATCCAGAATTCTCGAATCATCTTCACTTTCAGAATATCACACACCTATATCTTTCGTGGGCTGATATCGGCGCTGAAGGAGTGAAATATCCTCTTGATACTCTTCGAACAATGCTAGTGAGCGATCAGATTTCGTCATCCAGAATTCTCGAGTCATCTTCACTTTCAGAATATCACATACCTATATCTTTCACGGAATAGAATACATAATGAAGGAGTGAAATATCTTGCTGATGCTCTTCGAACAATGCCAGTAATTGATCGTATTTCGTCATCCACAATTCTCGAATCATGTTCACTTTCAGAATATCACAAAACTAGCTCTTTGTGACATGAATATTGACACTGAAGGAGCAGAATATCTTGCTTATGCTCTTCGAACAATGCCAGTGAGTGATCGGATTTCATCATCCACAATTTTCAAGCCATCTTTACTCTTAGAATATCACACAACTAGATCTTTCATCGAATAAAATTGGAGATAAAGGAGTGATATATCTTGCTGATGCTCTTCGCACAATGGTCGTAAGTTATCAGATTTCCTCATCAACAGTTCTCGAGTCATACCCACTTTCAGAATATCACACAACTACATCTTTCTGAAAATTATATTGGCGATGAAGGAGTGAAATATCTTGCTAATGCTCTTCGACCAATGGCAGTGAGTTATCAGATTTCCTCATCAACAGTTCTCGAGTCATACCCACTTTCAGAATATCACACAACTACATCTTTCACGGAATAGAATACATAATGAAGGAGTGAAATATCTTGTTGATGCTCTTCGAACAATGCCAGTGAGTGATCAGATTTCCTCATCAACAGTTCTCGAGTCATATTCACTTTCAGAATATCACACAACTACATCTTTCACTAAATTATTTTGGCGATGAAGGAGTGAAATATCTTGTTGATGCTCTTCGAACAATGCCAGTGAGTCATCGAATTTCATCATTCACAATTCTCTAGTCATATTCACTTTCAGAATATCACACAACTAGATCTTTCTGGGAATAATGTTGGCCATGAAGGAGCGAAATATCTTGTTGATGCTCTTCGGACAATGCCAGTGAGTGATCGGATTTCCTTAGTCACAATTCTTGAGTCTGGCTCTCTTTCAGAGTATCAGACTACTCGATCTGACTAGTAACGAGATTAATGAAGCGATTGTAAATGAATTTGCAAATATTCTGCGGTTGTATAATAATGCTGAGGACTTGAGGGTGAATGTGGATCATCAGACAGTGCAACTGGAAAATGTCAATAGTAGTGTCGGCAATAATTCGGTGCACACAGGTGTTGATGGCGAGAAGAAGGTAGTGGAAGAAGGTTGGTTCGGTGGAATAACTCGTTTTTTTCGTCGTGATTGAAGATATGGAGTTGAAGCCGTCACACTCTGATAGATAATAAATAAGGTTTTGTTTTGCTATGACTGAAATAAAATTTGTGTCGGGAACTTAATTGATTGGGTGGATACAGTTGTTTTATATGTTGGAAAGGAGTTTGCTTCTAGAAGTGCTGTGAGGGGTTAATAAGTGGAACGATAAAGTGAGTTTTTGAAGTTGAATGGAGGAACTTCTTCGTTCGCATCATGGAGTAAATGAAGCATTAAGAAAAAGCCGTTTCCTGTTGTTACTATGACCAAAATTAGTTACCGTCGTAATTAGGGTCTGAGGATGGTTTACGATTTTTCAGGAAGCCAAAATCTGCTTGCCGTCGCTATTTGAGTTACTTTTTTCGAAGTTTTGATTCATCTCTTTGTTGCTTCTAAAAATTTGGAGAAACAACTTTGGGTCATCATGAATCGATGGGTTCTAGTAGAGTTTCATCCGCTCTACAAAATTGCCCGAGACATCTCTGAGAGTTTTTGAACAGAACGCTGCAAAACATGACTTTTCTGTTCAAAAATCAATTTTCATGCAAAATTGCATTGAGCGTCATTATTAGGGAATTTGTCTCAACCCTCGAAGGAAAGTTATTCGGAACTGAATATGATACTGAATCAGATTTTTATGAGTTTTATCTTTTTAATACATATGTCGAGCGGCAAAAGATTTCTCGTTTATACCTCTCAGAAACGATTCAATATCGACCTTTTTCAACAAATCATTCGATATATCAATACAAATCGAAGAAACTGGTTTGGAAAAACGATCGAAATTCACTCACCAGAATTGATTAATTACGATCACCATAGTTAAGTTCAAGCAAATATTTTAACTACTGATGAATTACAAAATAACAATGAAGTTTACAACAACAATTATCTATTTGTTTCTGATGACTTACTTAACCCATATTCATTACCAAATACACGCTTATCTATCGCACATTTTTTCTCTTTATCTATTAAATTCATTGATTTTTTTAGTGTTGGTTTTTATGATCTTAGAAAAAGAATCCCATTAACCCTTTCCAACCAGCTGCCAGAATACAGAGAGTAAAAAAAATCTTTTTGCAAATTTTTATTGCATCTAGTTGATGACAACAGGAGAGCTCTACCTTTCAAAACTAAAAGTTGCTTTCCATATAGAATGGCGTGATGTATCCATTTAGATACACCCGGCCACTATGAATCAAAATTTAACACTTCATTTTCCATTTTTGTCTGTCATAGTACAGTATTTTATGATTTTTTTTCATTTATTCATCAAACTTATGTAAAAAGAAAACAAGAAAGGAAGTATCTAATCAGATACTAGAAAAACGAAGTTTTATGATTTATGAATTTGTAACGTGCAATAAATCTTTTTTTCGTTTTTTAACTGCATCATAAAATATGGCTATAAAAGAGGTTTTTATACGTTACACATTCATAGGCCATATCTCCGTTGATTGGAGCATTAAAAACCGTTTTATCATTGATAAGTCTCCAGATTTTCTTACTGTGTAGTTATTAGCGAACGTGAGCTAGAGAAATCTAGTGAATACTTAAGAGTAATTTCATCATTTATTGAATTTAATGATGATCTATCCCGTTCTATCAACCGTAGTGCTGAAAGTATGTCAAATTTGACTAACCATTCCGCTTTTGTAATCCGAAATATTAATAAAAACATCAGATATTTTTGAGAGGCTTCAACTTTTAAATGAGGATAGTGCGAGGGAAACCTATCATTTACTGCTGATGAGTCAATTCGTTGAAAAATAAGGTTTACAAATAATATTCGTTACTTACTGACAAATATTTCACCTAAAAAATGATAGCACTCATCATTTTACATAAATACAGAAGAAGAAAAATTTCGGTTTATTTTACCTCATATGACCGAATGTATCTGTCACAGTAAGAATTAAAATCCAGGACAATTTAAAATCGTCCAAAAATATTAGAAATATTTAAAATTTTCCTAATAACAACTTAAAATTTTTACGCGAAAATTTTAAATTGTCCTGAATTTTAAGTCGTCCTGTGACATATTCAAATGAATACATGTTTATTTTTTATAGTTGAGAAATGGGGTGGTTATCATTTACCCAGAAATGCGGTACCCAGAATTCATCCTTAAATCGAATCCCAAATTAGGGATCTTTTCAGAGATGTTGTCGATATAGATGATGAATTTGGGATTTTAATTTAGGGATTTTTTTGGAAAAATACAGGTATATACCTGCATGAAAAATCTTTCGTTAATCTTCCGGTTACCAGAGTTTACTTTGAAATTACAGTCACTATCAATCGATTATTATTTACCCAGAATTCATCCCTAAATTAAAATCCCAAATTCATCATCTATATCGACAACATCTCTGAAAAGATCCCAAATTTGGGATTCGATTTAAGGATGAATTCTGGGTACCGCATTTCTCGGTAAAAGATAGACATTCGAGAAATGTCGAGTAATAGTCGTTAGTCATACGATGTGTAGCGCTTCTATCAAAGAAAATTGATCGGTGGTTATTTTCAATATTGAATACTCACAATCAAACAAAAGAGACTTTTATGGCTCAGACGCTATATCAGGGCATTGTGTAAGAAGATTACCGTTTTCATAATGCGTGTTCTTTTCTACATCTAAATACATGGATTTGTTGCGAAATGTGTTAGTTCAATTTTTCAAATTACTGAACAGCGTAATGGTCTTATAACCAGTTGTTTATTCACATAACATATCCAAATGGAGGTACATTCCGTTTTCGCCGAAAAAGCACTTCACCGAAACCGTTTTTCAACTCTTGAGCGCGCTTCAAAAGTGTGGGTGAGGGCGCAAAACATTGATCTCTACATTCTCAATTAGTATATATAGAAACTCAATGGTTTGCAATAGTCGAAGACTGCGAAAAAATCTTTCGGTGAAACGTTTTTCGGCGAAAATCGACTAATTCCAAATGGATACATCCGGCTGGAAAGGGTTAATGATTATCTTAGCTGTAGTAGGTCATTGTCTTGACATTTTCTGAACTTTCTTTTTTCATTGGAAGTTTTTATTGTTATCTACCTGAAAAATAGCAGGTGTGGATGAAATGGATAAAACAACAGTTTCACAGTTTATTGTTTTACTTTTTTGGTAGTAGATAGAAAATATTTATCTATGGCTACTAGTAAAGAAGAAAATCCATTTATTCAAAAGATTCGACGTATCACAGATGTTGGCAATGAACCTCTTGAATTCTTAGCTGCAATTACTGGTTTTGAACAGAAACCAATTGTTACCATTGAGAAGGCAATAGAGAGCTTAGTACCAATTATCGAACATATTGAACTGCAAACTGGTGCCGCAAAAGCCATGTGTCAACGGTCCATCAAGGATCTGACACTGGATGAAGCTGTTTCAATTAAACTCTATACAATGGAATGGTCACCAGTTAGTCTTTATACTCGTTTGAATGAAACACTTCGAATGAAAGATCGAAGGAAACTTGTTCCATGGTTTTCGTATCTGAAATTATTCTTTGTTGCCTTGGATCGAATACCATCTACCACAGGACAGCAGCTATTTCGAGGTGTGAAAGAAGATTTAAGCAGTAGATACGTCAAGGGAACGTCTATTGTATGGTGGGGATTCTCATCATGTACAATATCTGAGGATGTTCTGGAGTCTGATGTATTTTATGGTACTACAGGAAAGCGAACTAAATTTATTATTGATTGCAATTCCGGGAAGAAAATAAAAGATTATTCCTATATGCCTGATGAAGATGAAGTTCTAATTCTGCCTGCTACCCAATTTCAAGTTACTGATGTTATTCAACCTGAACCAGATGTATCTGAAATTTATTTAAAGGAAATTGATTCATGTGCATTCCGTCCGCAACTTCCAGAGCTTGTAAGTTTATTCGACATGATCTATAAATCAACTCTGCTTTCCTCGTTATCGTATCCGTTGTTTCCATCCTTGTACCAACACTAGTGCTTTATTGTAAGACAACCAAAAATAGCATGATCTCATCTTCAAATAGTAAATCACACTCATATATAATATAGTTTCATTTGGATAAAATACCAAAATCAGTTGCATACACCTCCATAAAAACATGAACTCTATATCAATCATACCAGGATTTTGTTACGATACGTATTCTCATTTCAGAACGAACGGCAACGTCAACTTACCATCAAAGTTCAACAACAGCTTGTCATCTCTGTAAGTAGTATTTTTTTTCAGACCCCATCGATGATTCATCTTTGCTTTAACAAAACATAATCCGATGAGGAACTTCTCACTATTCATCGTAATCAACATTCGAAGAGTAACACTTTCTCAATCTACGATTGTCCGGAAATCCATCATTCGTTTCTTCAAAACACCACTATCACACAACACTAATATCTTCAAAATAATCATGGAACACTTTTTTCACCAACAGACGTCTATGTCACACATCACGAAAAAAGATCTTCCATTCTTACAAAACCACACATCTCACACTTCACAGCTATCCTATAAAACTCACACGTAGGCATCATAGACGTGATATTTCTCAACTTTCTCATCAACATCCCACGATCAAACAAAAACAAAAGCCATTCTATCCTTTTCTACGTTTCCAACAAATGAATACTTACTATATATTCAGGGAGCCGACACACTTGATCTACATCACTCATTCATCAAATCTGAAGACATACAGTATCTCGTCGTTCTCCTACCACCTAGCCAGGTACTTTCAAAACCTCACGAACTATCCATTCACATCGCATTTATTTATTAAGAGCATCAAGCGACTAGATCTTTCACGAAACGATATTGACCACGAAGGAGCAAAATATCTTGCTGCTGCTCTTCAAACAATGCCAGTGAGTCATCGGATTTCATCATCCACAATTCTTAAGTCATGTTCCCTTTCAGAATATTACACAATTGAATCTCTCGTGGAATGGCATTGGCCATGAAGGAGCGAAATATCTTGCTGCTGCTTTTCAAACAATGCCAGTGAGTGATTGAATATCCCCATCAACAATTCTTAAGTCATATTCACTTTCAGAATATCACACAACTTAATCTTTATCACAATGGATTTGGCGATGAAGGAGCAAAACATCTTGCTGCTGCTTTTCAAACAATGCCAGTGAGTGATTGAATATCCCCATCAACAATTCTTAAGTCATATTCACTTTCAGAATATCACACAACTCAATCTCTCTGAAAATTATATTGGCCATGAAGGAGCGAAATATCTTGCTGCTGCTTTTCAAACAATGCCAGTGAGTGATTGAATATCCTCATCAACAATTCACAATTCATAAGTCATATTCACTTTCAGAGTATAACACAACTTAATCTTTATCGCAGTGGATTTGGCGATGAAGGAGCAAAACATCTTGCTGCTGCTCTTCAAACAATGCCAGTGAGTGATTGAATATCCCCATCAACAATTCTTAAGTCATATTCACTTTCAGAATATCACACAACTCAATCTCTCTGAAAATTATATTGGCCATGAAGGAGCGAAATATCTTGCTGCTGCTTTTCAAACAATGCCAGTGAGTGATTGAATATCCTCATCAACAATTCACAATTCATAAGTCATATTCACTTTCAGAGTATAACACAACTTAATCTTTATCGCAGTGGATTTGGCGATGAAGGAGCAAAACATCTTGCTGCTGCTCTTCAAACAATGCCAGTGAGTGATTGAATATCCTCATCAACAATTCTTAAGTCATATTCACTTTCAGAATATCACACAACTCAATCTTTCTGGGAATAATATTGGCCATGAAGGAGCGAAATATCTTGCTGCTGCTCTTCAAACAATGCCAGTGAGTGATTGAATATCCCCATCAACAATTCTTAAGTCATGTTCCCTTTCAGAATATTACACAATTGAATCTCTCGTGGAATGGCATTGACGATGAAGGGGCGAAATATCTTGCTGATGCTCTTCAAACAATGCCAGTGAGTGATTGAATATCCTCATCAACAATTCTTAAGTCATATTCACTTTCAGAATATCACACAACTACATCTTTCTTCTAATAATATTAGCGACGAAGGAGCGAAATATCTTGCTGCTGCTTTTCAAACAATGTCAGTGAGTGATTGAATATCCTCATCAACAATTCATAAGTCATATTCACTTTCAGAATATCACACGACTTAATCTTTATCACAATGGATTTGGTCATGAAGGAGCAAAACATCTTGCTGCTGCTCTTCAAACAATGCCAGTGAGTGATTGAATATCCCCATCAACAATTCTTAAGTCATATTCACTTTCAGAATATCACACAACTACATCTTTCTTCTAATAATATTAGCGACGAAGGAGCGAAATATCTTGCTGCTGCTCTTCAAACAATGCCAGTGAGTGATTGAATATCCTCATTCACAATTCACGAATCGTGTTCCCTTTCAGAATATCACACAACTACGTCTTTCTTCTAATAATATTAGCGACGAAGGAGCGAAATATCTTGCTGCTGCTCTTCAAACAATGCCAGTGAGTGATTGGATTTCCTCATACAGAATTCACGAGTTATGTTCACTTTCAGAGTATTACTCAAGTCGATTTGTCATGGAATCAGATTAATAAAGCGATGGAGAATGAACTGCGAAATCTTATGAAGTCGCATAAGAATGGGGCGTTTTTGCGTGTACATGTAGATGATCAGTAAGTTTCGTTTAAAAGAGTCAATGACAGTTTTAGTAATAATTCTGTTCGAAGACGTGTAGTGAAAGGAGGTTTATTCCGTCGAATGGCTCGTTTCTTTTGGGGCGACTGAATATATACAATTGGAGTTTTAGCATCGTAATCGATGGTATATGATGTTGTTGTTTGCTATAAATGAAATAAAATATGCGTAGAGAACCAAATTGGTCGGCTGGACAAAATTGTTTTATATGTTGGAAATAGGTTTATTTCTAGATGCACTGAGTGACGCTAATAAGTGAAACGATAAAATGAAATTGTAAAGTTCAATGGAGGCGTAGGTTTGATCGCATCATAGAGTAAACGAATAATTAATCTGAGGATACATTTTCTCTTGAGAAGAATAGCTTTGTTTTGAGATCTGTATTCTTAGAAACGGAAGATTGTGATGCCAAATTACTCATGAACGAAATATGGATATAACGATGAAAGATGTATGCTTATTGTAATAGGATTCTTTTTCTGAAATCATAAAAGACAACACTCAAAAGAAATCAATGAATTTAACAGATAAAGAGAACAAAATGGTTTAATAGATAAGTTTGTACTTGTTATCCAATAACAGTGATATAAATTATCATGAACAAATGTATAATTGTCGTTGTAAGCTTCGTTGTTGCTATGTAGTTCATCAGCAGTTAAAATGTTTTCTTGAACTTAAATCTGGTGATCGTATAGTCAATCAATTCTGGTGATTGAATTTCGATCGTTTTCCAAGTCGCAGGTTCTTTGATTTTTATTAATTTATTGGGTGATTTGTGGAAAAAAATTGATATTGAATGAGGTGTTATACGTACATTCCACAACGTTGATGTACTGCTAAGTATTCCAATAAATGACATTAAATTGCTATTTATTGGTGTAAAGCATAATGCTCATCCATTAATTGCAGCATATAGTTGTACAAGTCCTAAATATTTGCAGAGATAAGAAATCCAATATTCAACTGAATCAGATATACTATCAAAAATGAAGAGGAGAGAAAAGAAGTTGGAACATATTCTACATAACCAATAACATATTAATAATATTACTGTATCTTTATTTTTATCTATATGTATGAATTAGTTTTAAAATATAATCAGCGGCGATGGAATAGTATGTAGATGTCACTGACACGAAACTGATTCGTCAGATATTGGATGTGATGAAAGATGCACATTTCGTTAGTGTAGTGTTGTAGTATGAGCCAACATAAGAAGAAACACAAACGACATCATGGTTTGAATGAAACCAATTGTTCGTTTTACATTTGAATTAAATAATTTATTGTCTTTTAGAGCATTCCGATGATGATACACGGAAACATCATCGATCAAAATCTGTTGAAGAACCAACCGTTGATCCATCGTTCAATTGGCTTAGTCGACGTGATTATCTTACAGATACATTTCTTGTTGATAATATTATGTTCAAGTACGTTGACATATTCAATAGAAAAGTGTATTTTAAAAGACTTTTTTTGTTAGTTCACCTGCTGATATCGAAGATTTTTGGAAATTCGTACAAAAATATCAGTTATTTCAACAACGACGTAAACAACCACCTGTCAAAAATCCAGATGTCGATGAATTTCAATCGAAACTATTAAATCTACCATTGAATTATGAGAAAAAATATCGTATGAATGCGAGTATATCGATAAATACATCGATAACTCATGCTGAACCACGTTATGATATGACAGGTCAACAAATTGTTGAATATCAACGATTATCTCCTGTTCGACTTGAAGAATTTAAAAGTATTCTGCAATTTTATTTTGATTTCAATCAAAAAGAAAAAGTAATGAACATATTCTCGCTTTTTCTCTCTAAAGATAACATTTGAATAGTTTAAACGCATTCATAAACTCCGACAAGATCAAAATAATCTTCCAATAGCTAATCATCGACAAGAAATTCTCGATAAACTCAAAGAACATCAAGTGATTCTCGTTGCCGGAGACACCGGTTGCGGTAAATCAACACAAGTTCGTCCGTAAATTCTCTTCATTTCTATTTCGAAATTCTATTCAAATAGATTCCAAGATATCTTCTCGAAGCAGGCTTCGATAAAATCGCCTGTACACAACCGCGTCGTATCGCTTGTATATCATTAGCTAAACGTGTCAGTTACGAAACATTGAACGAATACGATAATCAAGTTGGTTATCAAGTTCGTTTCGAAAAAACTCGCGTACAATCAACTCGAATTATCTTCATGACTGAAGGTATACTTCTACGTCAATTACAAACTGATTCAGCTCTCTCGGATTATGATATTCTGGTGATCGATGAAGTACATGAACGACATTTATTTACAGATTTTATTCTTGGAATTATTAAATGTTTGATAACACAACGAAAAGATTTGAAAGTTATTCTCATGTCAGCTACGATTAATATTGATTTATTTTCGAAATATTTCGATGATTGCCCGGTTGTTAAAGTACGTCGATCGATGAAAACAAAGAAGATTTACATTTTGTTTGAATATAATCATAGGTACCGGGTCGTTTGTATAAAATCGATGTCAATTATCGGCCAATTAAAGTCGAAGAATCAGCTGGAAAAACAACAAAAATCGATACGAAACCATATCTACGTATTATGGAAGAAATTGATAATAAAGTAAAAGCAGAAACAAAAGAAAGTTTATCATTTTTTTTTTGAAATGTATTCAATAGTATCCATCAACTGATCGTGGTGATATGCTGATATTTCTCAGTGGTATGGCGGAAATCCAAGGAGTTATGGAAGCAGCACAAGTCTACGCTCAAGAAACACAACGATGGATTGTTTTACCACTGCATAGTGCACTTTCATTAGAAGAACAAGATAAAGTTCGTTGTTGTGTTTCGTTCGACAGTGACTTGATCGTCAATTTAGGTATTTGATATGTCTCCTGAAGGTGTCCGTAAGTGTGTTATAGCGACAAATATTGCTGAAACATCGGTGACAATCGATGGTATTCGTTTTATTATCGATTCGGGCAAAGTCAAAGAAATGTCCTATGATGCGAAATATAAAATGCAACGTTTACAAGAATTTAATATCAGTCGAGCAAGTGCCGAACAACGGAAAGGCCGTGCAGGTCGAACAGGACCTGGCGTTTGCTTTCGATTGTATAGCGAAGAAGATTATATAACTTTTCAAGAATATTCAACGCCGGAAATTCGACGTGTTCCACTTGATTCGCTGATGTTACAGATGATTTCCATGGGTCTCAAAGATCCGAGAAAGTTTCCATTTGTCGAGCCACCTGATATGACATCAATCGACAGTGCTCTACTTCGTCTACAAGAGCAAGCAGCATTATCAACAGTCGATTGTTCACTAACACCAATCGGTTCCATGCTTGCTCGACTACCTGTCGATGTTTCGATTGGTAAAATGCTCATCTTCGCTTGTATTTTTCAAGTAAATTCAATTGTTTTTTCTGAATTTCTCTTGAAAATTTGCTTTTGTTTTAGTATGTCAATCCGACTTTGATCATGGCATCGGCATTGAGTATTCAATCTCCGTTTCTAAGTTTTCTTCAATGTGATCCCGAGACGATCACTCGTCGTCGTCCGATGATGTCGGATCACGGCGATCCATTTACACTTCTCAATCTGTTCGACGAATGGATTGAAGTGAAATCGGACGATCAAAATACTCGAACGTGGTGTAAACGTCGAGGAGTTGAAGAACAACGATTGTATGATATAACGAAACTTCGACGACAATTTCGAGATATTCTTCGTGATTACAATATGGAAATTGATTATAATCAAACTAAAACTCGAACGACACTTGAAAAACATGAACATTGGAAAAAGAAACAACAATTGAAAAATCTCCGGTCCGAACATGAGAAAGAATCTCGACAACGAAAAGTTTTAAAATTAGAAGTAAATATGCGTGTTGTTGTTCTAAAAATTCTTTCATCTTCTTGAAATTTTGTCACTTGAGGATGCAGCCATAGGCAACGATTATGGTGAAGATAATCCAAGCAAACAAGTCCTGAAAACATCGGATAAAATTCGTGATATAGAATTTCGTTTAATCAACGATCTCAATGCTCTGAAAGAAATGTCCACAGATAGTCAAAACTATCGTTCAAAAGATATTAATATGCTCAAATTAATTCTCTGTTCGGGTCTCTATCCACAAATTGCCATAGCCGATGAATTTAATAATTATAAACGTGATTGTGATCAATTTTTTCATACAAAAGTAAAATTAAAACTACGACAAACAAACAAAAAACTAAACTTTTAATTTTCGTAGACAAAACAATTCGTTGTTTTACATCCAACCTGTGTGTTCACTTATGATCCCGATAATCTCCTTCCTCCATCGGCAACTAAAACTGTAACATTGTCCAATAATAAAAAACAACAATTCAGTGCGAAACATGAACTTCTTGTTTATGTGTAAGTCATTATTAGGCTTGTTTGTTCTTTTGTATTCAAAAAAGAAATCCTGTTTTCTAGTACTTTGTTAGAAACTAATAAACCGTACATAATGAATGTTATGCGTACACCGGCAATGCAAACATTGTTTCTCTATGCGTCAACTCTCGAGGCCAACAATGATTTTACTCGTGTTCTCTGTGATCAATGGCTTGAGATAACTTTTGAAGATTCGGAAACAGCACAAAGCATGATCTCTTCGATTTTACTTCTTCGAAACGCTCGTGATCTTCTTCTACAATTAACTCTACAAGGTATTTCAACAATCAAATCGAATTTTTCGTCAAAAAATTTTCAATTCATAGATTTGAACAAATCAATCGATGTCGAACTTGTTTCGAAACCCAAAACATACGAATTACAACGTTTACTTTCAATAAAAATGATTGAGTTTCTAGAGAGTTCTGCACTCTATGCTATTCGACGTGTACTACCAGGTAGATTTCATGATTACTGCATGTTGACTTTCACTTTCAATTATTTAGCGGAATTGGATACGATCTATAGGCGAAATCATGACGAGGACGACGCAGAAGAAAATGTCAACGATTCAGATGCAAATGGAGAAAACGTAAAAATCAACGAATATTTGACATATAACTGGTTCGTTGACGAAAGAATAATAATTCAAGATTTTTCTTCTATCATTAGTTTAAGATCAAACGATGATCAAGAATCATTCTGGTCCGAGTATGCCGGTTCAACTATGCAGAAACATTGGATCTGTCCTTATTGTAATGAAGATATTCTTGTTACTGTTGCCGAACGTATTGCACACGAAAATCAATGTCAATTAAATTGTAAATAATTCTATTCAGTTTCACAAGTACCTCTTTGACCGTGATCGTTCATTATGTACTTGTTTTCTCTCTCTCTCTCCGTTTCTCTTTCTAGTTTTTTTTTGAAAACAAAAATCATTTCTCCGGAAGTAATCAAGCTAAATTTATCTTTGTTCTTTCCTTTTAGCGTTAGGTAATAGTGATAATCCGATTTTCAAATCGAAGTCTACAGTTCCGACACATAATCAAATATTAAATAATCTCACAACGACATCAACAAGTCAATCCTTAACAAAAGAATATCATTGCGAAATTTGTCAGCAAACATTTCAATTTACCAGCATCGAAATTCTTCGTCATCGTGCAACGCATCAAATATAAAATATATTTTGTTTACTGTTATTATTCTATCTAGTATTTAAATAAAAAAACCAGAAAAGGAAATAATCAATCCTTCGGAAAATATACTCCATATATTAAATTAGCCGCAAGACATTTGATCGGAGACAGAAAATAACAAAAAAAAAAAGGTGACAACTCTTTGCTTGTCGTTCCTAGCCAATATCTTCAGACGCAATATTCACATAAAATTATTGAAATATCGACGAAGGAAACGCATCTTATTTTTGAAGAACTTTCATTTTCATACTTGCATCTATTTATTTCCTTGTCTCGAGGCGATCATTTCTAATAGTAGACAGATGTGGATACTAATAATTATAATCAGGAGACATTAACTGACAACAGTTCTATTTATTTCGATTCTTTATATATCACCAAAATCTGAGAAATATTTAATAATTTATTAATTAATCTTCGTTCTCTTTATTTACCTGAGTACGTGCCGAATAAACTTATTATTAATGCCGCTTTTTTTCCTCGCAGACAATTAAGATAAGAAAATACTTCCATTGAATATTTAATGATAAACAGACGAAAAAAAAATAAGAAAAAGAAGAAGGAAAAATACATAGTTACAATTCAAGATGTTTTTTTTCCTAATTTTATTCAAAATTGACCGAGCAGAAGAAATATCAACTGAAAATTATATCTGAATAGACATGTCTGATTATAGCATTGAATATATAGAAACAGATTTCCTTCTTCTTCTTCTTCTTTTGTAAGGTTAAAAATCCCCTATTGATTTGAACGAATAAAAAAAGTTTTACATATGATTGACAATGAGAAACTCTTATTTTGTTTTCTTATTTTCCTTTTTTTACTAGTGATACGTGTAAGCTATGCGTGTTTGTATTGAAATGCAAATCGCGTGTCGACACACATCATTTTCTGTCTCGAGATCAAAAAGAAAGCAGAATAAAAAGAAAAAGATGAATATAGACTAGTTCATTTAAGTTAATGATTGGAATAGTTAGATTTTTTGTTTTGCTTTTTATCAAAAGTAAGCTATTGAGAAAGAAAAGTACCAAGTGCCGGAATTATGATCAACTATCTTAGATTTATTCGTCTACAATTATCACGAGGATAATTGAAGCAGAAAAACGAAGAAGAATAAGAAGACGAGGAGAAGAAGGGAGAAGAAAAAGAGATATATCTCTTTTTAGACAAGACTTTCTCTCTCTCTCTTTCATAACTTCCGGTTTCTTCTTTCGACATTTTGATGCGTAGATCCTTTTATCAGATAAAAACACATCAAACAACCAAACGCCATGAACTTCGGTCCAAATAATACAACAACAGCTGCCTTGCTTATACCCGTACACATTCCTGGTCTACGTCTATTAATTGCATTTTCTTGTATAACTATTTATCTATTTGGTTATACTGGTTGTCTACTTTCAATTATAACATTTAGTTCGAAAAAACTTCGTCGACATTCCACCGGATTTCTTTTTTTAATCATGGCTTTTGTGGATATATTGAATTTATTTGCTAGTTTACAATATTTTCTTGATGTTATCTATCAAATCAATGTTTTTGCTATATCAATCCATTGGTGTCGGTTCTTTACAATGTAAGATAAACAGACGAGATTAAAAAGAAAGAAAAGAAAACATAGAAGTTTTGATTTGCATTTAGTTTTAATTATGAATTATATTTTGGATTTTCTTGGATATTTGTTTTTATTTCTGTTGATCGTTGGATTAAAGTTGAATGGCCAACGAGAAGTCAACGTCTATGTACACGGACAAATTTCATCTATTTATGTTTACTAACTGTAGTTCTAAGTTTCATTCAAAATACTGTTTACACTCTCTTATGTATAAACAATGAATGTGGACAAAAAAATCTTATTTGTGAAATTTTTATTCATGTGATCTACATAACAATGTATATGACCGTACCTATTGCTATCATACTTATATCTATCAGTCGAACATGTTTAATAACAATTAATTTAAAAAAACGCTTTCGAACATCGACAGCAACACTTCCACAACAAAATGAAAGATCAACATCACTTCAATTAGAAACAGTCGTACGTTGTAATTCAGCAACAGTCACGACACGCCTCTCAAATTCATTTGTAAGTTCAGCATCAACAACAACCACACCCACAAATGCAAATTACAATCAATTAATTCAGTCAACAAATCGTCTTGCACAATATCGTCGACGACGATCACGTATCGATGGTCAAATGGTCATTCTCATATCAATAAATGTTGCTCCATTTATTCTTGTACATATAATCACTGAAATAGCCTATTTATTCGAGAAATATTCACCATTTGTTGCTGATTCTGTTGTGGCTCGTTTGATTATTATTTTAATTTATCTTTCATGGTATTTAATATCAGCAACACGTTTTTATACTAATTGTCTCCTATCACGAATCTATCGTGAGGAATTTAAAAATCGTTTGTATATGTTAAGAAATGGTTGTAAACCTCGTTCAACATCTCATCATCATCATCATCATCAACATACATCATCAAGACGGCAATCTTCAAGATATTTTCTCGGTAGTGTAGCCATGGCACGTGAAAGTACAACTGTTAATTTGAAATCAATTGCCATGACATAAATACACGTTCTACTTTGTGTTCTTCTTCTTCTTCTTCTTTTCTTTGTTTCGTATAACTTGATGTTGTCGTCCGTTTTGTAATTATAGCTAAAAAAAGAAGAACTTCTCTAACATCACGAGACATGTTTCTTTCTAATAGTCTAATGAAGGAGATAATTCTTTAAGCACGATAGTTAACCAAGGACAAAACATTGGCAGACAATTTATTTTGTTTATAAATGAGACGTATATAAGCATGTCGACTAATAGTAGCAATGATTTGACCTTTGACAATGATGATATTTTGATATTGATATGTAAATGAGATTTATTTATTGACAAAAGATCATGAATATATGTTGTTGTTGAAATACACAATTGATGAGACGAGATGATTTTTGACAACATGAATATGAATCGATGTATTCCATGATCTTTTTCTTTTTTTTTTCATATATATATTGTGGATCTCTCTTTAAACTTGAATAAATATTAATACTTAATGAGATTGTTACGATAGATTTTCTTCCGGAACAACAAGTAAAAAGAAAATTTCTGACGTCAGTCAGTCAGTCAATTTACGGGATTACCGTGAAATTTCTCCTCCTACTGACAACTAGTGACAATCAAATGATTTGATAAAAATTCAAACAAATGATTTCACATACTTTTCTTTCACTTTCATTTATTCGAGTCATTCATTTATTGTGAAAATCTAAAGTCGAAACGATGGAAATCATCTATGCTTGTGATGTTAAAATGTCAAATGATGGCGAAGAATTTGAGCGTGTCGTAGCCATGGATATATCATCAATGAATATATTAGCTTTCTCATGTTACTATCTCTTACCATCAAATAAATTAAAATATAGTCCACATCTTGTTTCAACGTAATTCTTAATTGTATTTTTCTTGTTGTTTTTGATGAAAAATATTTCATTTAATTGAAGGCCTCTACAACAAGCAGCTAAGTCATCATTTTGTGTGTATATATGTGCACTTGAACAGCCATGGCATTATGGTCTTGTTGCAACATCAAATGTGCCGATTGTTCAATTAGTTTGGAGTCTTGATGGTACACATTTACTTGTTTGTAATCAAGCAGGTGTTTGTCGAGTTTTTAAAATGAAGGTAATTTAGAAATAAATTGATTTTGAATGACAGAAAAATTCATCGTGATTTCTAGAATGGTTGTATCAATACGATGGATAATATTTATCAATACGAAACAAATGAAGATATTCTCTATGCAAAATATATTTTCTATAAAGAACCTGTTTGTTAAATTGCTATTTCGTTTGTTTGAATGATAAATTTTATTTCTACGATAGATTATCATCGAGCCCGAACGAAAAGATTCATTTTTCTACACAAAAACTGAAAATCCATCACGAATGTTAACTTACGCATTAAATTCTGGTAATTTCGTTTGTGTAACCACATCAGGCACAGTACGAAAAACAAAATAAATTTCCTCGTTTCTAAATTCCTGATGCTTTTCTTTGTCTTTCGTAAGGTTCATACATTACCATTAAATCGTTCTTTACCACCATTCCATTACTATCTCTCTCAAGATGGTCCATTGAGTGTATCTCTTTGCGATTTATTACCAACAGAAAATGGTTTTAATGTCGTACTCGGTGAACATATTCAAGGTGCATTAATACATTTCTTCATTGTTCAATACGAACATCTCGAACCAAAGATTTCCTATGTATCAGGCCGACGTCGTGGCTTTCGTATTCCATCGTGTTACGGTCGATTGGAAAATCTTGTCTATTGTCAACGTAATGGTAATGATTGTGTTCTTACACATATGAAATCATCGAACGGTGATTTAATTGATTTCTATGAATATCATTTCGAACAAGAAGAATGGATATCGATTACACTATTGAATTCTCCTCATGCATCAATTACATCCATCGCTCTTTCGCCAAGTCAATTTCTCATTAGAGATAATAGCTATCAAGGACAATTTGGTCGACAAATACTTTTAACATTAAACGATGGTTCAATGTTGATCTACGATCGTTTAACATTGAAATGTCGTGAACAATTCTATCCGTTTAATAATTCCGATTTATTCATACAAACCAATGGAAATCATTCGGAATATTTCGTACGTATTCAACATACAGCTTCAGGTGCTTGTTGTCTTGGTTTTACTCAAAGTGGTCTTAAAATTCTTCTTCGTACGATCAATCTTGAACAAGCATCATCATCGCCGTCAATGCTTCACATACTTATCGATCTTTTCGAACAACATATTGTTCAATATCCAAGTCCATCGGATATCTGGGATATTCTATGTTTAATTTCGAATTCCAATTATGACAATCAAATTATAAATGAACTCGTCGATCAACTTGTTCAACGATTCGAAGAACAAACAATTGAATTCAAACGACAGTATTTTCTTCGTTTTAAACAATGTCTCTATCATTTACATCGTCTTGCTGCACCAATATCAAATGAATGTTGCGAACATTTAACAAGTCTACTTGTCTATCAAGTTTTGTTGATTGTTCGTGATTATTTGAAATTTTTTGTCAACGAACAAAACAATCGAAATTTTGTCGAATCAATTCAAGAAATATTTCAACAAACAACATTCTTTCAAAATTTCGATGTTAAACGTATTAAATATCTCGGCGATACACCGATGACATTCGATTCACAAACAATCGATCCACGTCATTATCAATTAATCTCATTTACATCTATTATTAATTGGATAGCGGATATAATCTTCTATTTAATCAGTTATTTACAATTACAACAAACGCCACAATGGTTAACATGTAAAAATCTCTTTCATGATTCGAGACAAATTCAATGGTTAAGAGAATTTCTCATCTATTTTTATGTTTTAAACAAAATGAATAAAATACCCTATAGTAAAATTGCACATATACAACCAGTATCAACAACGGATACTCAAACGACACAAAAAGATTTACTCAAAGATATTTACAATAGTCTGACGAAATTAAATCAAAAGATTGATATACAAAAAACGAATATTTTCGATGAACCTTTACTCGATGATTTCTCTGTATTAGACATTGAACTTTTACAATCAAAAGCCGATGGTCTATTTCCAAAACCATATCCATTTCTTATTCAAAATTCTCGTCTACCACAAACATTTATTCGTGGTCAACCACCAGCATTCGCTGCGCATCTCTATGGAAGTCCAATCACAGCCGATACATTGAATAATTCATCATCATATAGTACAACACTTTTAAATGATGATAATCTACAAGATATGAAATTTGATATTATTAATTTAAATAAAATGTCATTAAGTGCAAGTCCAACATTTCGTCGATGTTTACGTTGTTCGAATTTTTCACGCGTTTACAAAAGTAAACCGTATCCATTCTTAACCTATCGATTGAATAATCGATGTTTATGTGGTGGTTTATTTTTATTTTATACACGAGCATCATCATTAGGCAGTAATTTAACTACAACAACCAATGATGTCAATCAATCGGCTGTGAACAGATAGAAACTAAAACGATTTTTTTTGTTGTTGTGTTATTCGAACAATTCAATCAATAAATATGATCCTAGTTTATTCCATATAAAAGCAAAAAAACAATTATCTAATTACGTATACACTTTGTAGAATGCATCTGCTGTATGAGCACACTGTGGACAAGCACCGGTTAATTGTGCACAGGAAAGACAACTGCTCAGATGTTGACATGGGTATGCAACGTAGTTTCTTGGATGTTTCAAGCACCACTCACAGAGATTATCTCGATCTGAAGAAAAAAAAACAGATTCGAAAACAAAACTGAAAAAGATTAATACGAACTATTTGACTGTTTTTCACCTGGTTGAGGTAATAATTGTGCATGTCGACAATAGGGAAACCGAGTGAGATGTGTTGAATTGATTTCATTTATTGAAAATCGATGGAAATCGTCGATATATCCAAAGCAACAAAAACATTGTACTCGTGTACTTTGTTTTGCACAATAATAAAAGCCAGATTTAGCTAATACTTCAACCATTTCCGTCGATAAGTTACTAGGAAACTCACGAAATGAATCGATTCGTTTTGGGGTTTCCATATAATGTGAGTCGGATGGATAGCTAATGTCGGAAACTGGCTGTTGCCTTTCAACATCTAGAAGATCTGGCGTGTACAATTTATTGATTGTCTTTTTACGCGATGTGTCATCATAAACAATTGGATCAAACGAGAGAACATAGGGACAACTTGGTGACAAAATCGAATGAATAATAAAAGGATCGTCATACAATTGCCAATTGTCATATCGAGCATCACAGTACATGCATTGTGTCATGATGTTTCCACTAAGCAAAAGTATTGTCCAACCAGCGAGGAACATAAGACGTCGCGATGGTGTAATTGAGGGCCATGCATAAAATGATCGGGCACGTTCGATTGTTTTTTGTCTATCTTCTTTAAATCGATTATTTTCTATTATTTCTAATCTATATCCGCTACCATCGGAATAGTCTTTTGGCAAGATAGATCGAACATATGAACACTGTGGACTGCGTTGTTTATGGATGGTAAAAGGTTCCATATCTATCGTCCAATCAGATACTTCTAATCCACATTTTTGACATAGAGCTGTATCTTCAATACCAGTGTAAGAAAATCCAGCTGCTTTCATTCTGTTGCTTGAATGAACGCCACGCGTTCGTTGAATACGTTCAAGTACTGGAAATGCACACCATTCTCCTTTTTTTATTTTGTTCAATGACGAATCGCGATGCAGGAAAGAGTTTTCACTCATTTTTTGTAGAAGAGATTTACCTGAATTTTATCTACAAATTAATGAATAACATACGTATATACTTGTCAAAAGATGGAATACAACTACGACGAACTCAACTTCTTTGTCAAACACATCGTGATTATATTTGATTTGCTAGTCAGCATGACAATGCATATATTTTTTATATACATATAGAAATTACCCCGTTATTGCGCAAAACAAAACACTTCTGTGCCTTTTTTCACAAAAAAGTCTGGGTATTTTCTCAAGAGAGAAATAGTAGTGCGTCATCATCGTATGATGATTAACTCATTTATTACCAATCAAAATCCCAGTCAAACGGAAGCAACTGATAATATTGTTCAAGCTTTCGGCACAGTATTATGAATTTGAGATAGTTGGGAATTATACAATCATAACTATATGTGGGAAATTTTTTTTTATTTTAGACGTTTGTGTTTTTTTTTTGCGTTCTATATGCGCACATATTTGCAGAAGAAGCATGTCAAACGACGTAATTCGACATTCGTTTTTTTCCAACAAAACTTACATATTGGTAAACTGATATGCGCACGTGAGTGGAAGTAATGTACTCAGATATCTTTATTTAACTTGGAAAAAACCCATTGCGTATCTTTATTTCATTATCGAAATGATAATCTAGAGCAAAAACAATCTTTTTCCAGCTGAAATCAACGAAATTTCTGCGAAAATCATCGCAATAAATTTTAAATAGGAAGAAGACAGACGAAAAATAAATATAAACAGTTTCAGCGAGGTATGTTTTTTTTTTCATTCCTATTTTTTAGTGATTTTTGATACTTATACAGTTGGAAATTTCCAAGTTGAGTGCGATAGTATAAAAGGCCAATAATAAATTGCGAGAAAAAAAACAAGTATCTCATATATTTTCAATCTAATGAAACGCATCATGTAGCCAAAACAGAAATTATTTTGTAAAACGAAGAATCTCGTTTGAAAATTGATTATTTTACTCACGAAATCAGTAATCAACTGTGAGTACTCGAAATATATGAAATTCACAAGAAATAATTGAATGTACTAATGATAATTCGTTGTTTTTTTTTATAGTTACGGATTGATTAATATGACTAATACAACAGAAACTAAAAAGTCTGATCTATTGAAGAACACTGTACGAACTACGTATGCCATAGAGTCGTCTATGAAAAAACTTTTAATGCCTGACAATCTTGTACGATATGTGCTCGATGTTTGTTTGAATTTATTCAAAAAACGAGGTCTTTATTCTAATATACAAATTAAATCGAGTGGATTTCATTACACAGGCGATGGAGATACAGCTCGATGTGATGATTGTGGATTAGAAGTTTCAGGATGGACAGATGAGATGAAACCATTTAACGTACACGCAAAAAGAAGTCCAGATTGTCCGTTTGTGCGTTCGATGCAACCGGATCGGACGGCACTAATGCCAGTGTCAAAAATCTCTCAAGAAAATGATGAAGATGAAAATCCAGTAAAACGAAGAAAAATATCGACAAATGAAGAAATCGATCAACCGTATGTTCTAATCGAGGTAAACATGTTGAAGGCAGTTCGACGTCGAACATTTTCACATTGGCCATATCGACAGTCGCCGTCGAGTGCTCAGATGATCGACGCTGGCTTCTTTAATTCTAATGTTGGTGATCGTGTCATTTGCATCTACTGTAATCTGATCTGTCAAAACTGGAGAGGAGATACTGATGATCCATTTGAAACACACAAACGTTTCTCACCTAAATGTCCATATGTTCAAGCTCGAATAAATCAACAACAAATCAATGCACTTCACATCATCAACGGACAACAATCTCCGGATGATAATAATTCATTTCGATGTCGAGAAATTGTTGCTACAACTGCTTGTCATTCAATGTACGCTGATATTCCTCGTCGACATGCAACATTTAGCACATGGTCAAATGAAGATCTCCCATCGGTTGATGATCTAGTTCGAGCTGGATTCTTCTATACAGGTACAAAGACAGTTGTTACTTGTTTTTATTGTAATGGATCTCTACAAAATTGGGGAGCAACTGATAATCCAACGATAGAACATGCTCGATGGTTTCCAAATTGTGCTTATATCCAACAACTATGCGGTCCTGATCTCTATCGACGAATTCAAGAATCGAAACGAGCTCATCAAGGTTCATCATAAATCTTAATTTCAAAATAAATTCTAAACAGATTTTGTTTGTGTCTTATTTCTAGAACGAAATTCATCAACAACTACCAATCAAAATGGTTTCAATAGAGGTCAATTAGTTATTCCTGACGAAGGTATATTATCGAGATATGTCGCTGCGAGATTAGATTTGAAAATATCTCAAAGTTTACTCGATCGAAAATATAAATATTCAGTTATCAAACGTTGTTACGAAGATCAATTACGAATAAAACGTTAGTTCATATTCTTTCACAATAGAACTTAATATATATATTTTTTTAAATTAAATACTAGGAGACGATTTCATTAATGATTGCGATCTTCTAATGGCTGTCAACATTCTCGACAAACAAATAACATGCATCAATGGTAACAAAGATAATATTCGTATTCCAAGTCAAGCCATAGTTGCAGAGCAAAAACCCAAACCAGTCGATACAGTAATAGCCACTCCAATAGTACACAACAATACAGTTGAAGAACGACAACATCAACAAAATACTTCATCTATTTCAAATCCTTGTGCTTTATGTGCCGCAGAAGAGAGACGTTTGGCATGTCTTCCATGTGGCCATTTTGCAGTTTGTTCTTCATGTGCAACTTCTCTTCGATCATGTCCAATATGTCGTCGAGAGATAAATGCTTTCATCCGTGTTTTTCTTTGAAAATAATCTTCTTTATTAGTAATATCCTTGCATAGTTATTAGACTATTTATTTAAAATAGAAAACAAAAGAAATAAAATTATTATTATGAGATTCATGATTTAATCTCGTCAATATTCGAATTGATTCGTATTTTCTTTCGAAAACCAATTGCTATTTGTTGATAGACACGTAAACATAAAAGTAAAAGAATAAAACCGAATACAATCCAGAAAAGATAATAATTAAATTGACTTGAAATAATTTCATTTTCTAATAAAGATACTTGTCTCAATGGGGGACAAAGAAATGCATAGAGAAGAAACAAATAGGGCGTCCAAATAGACCAAAATTCATTTTCATAAATCAATCGATCAATAAGAAAATAAATAAAAACAATAATAAACACCGTTAATAAACCAATTGTCGTGCAAATACTTGTCGATAATGGTAAGATTGCATGCGGATCCAAATAGATACCAATATATTCAACTGTTGCACAAATACTTAGATAAACAATCGATGTCGTATAAAGAAAAAGACTATTCAAAATAAAATGTCGAACAAAGGCAAAATCATGAGATTTGAATAATTGAAATTTCATAGCAAGATTTCGACAAGAAATCATCAAAAGAATTAAACAAGCATACAAACATCCACAGGAAATCTACGAAGAAGATTCTGTTTTCAGAAATTGTTTTGTTTTTTTTTGTAGGAACTCCTACTTGAGGTGGAACTGATGATTGACTAATTGTTTGAAATGCCAAAGCTGTTATCATAAGAAGACAAAATAATGAATTAAAAATACTCAAATAACTAAGCTTTGTACGTCTTGGAATGTACGAAAGAATGTAAATCAACCAAAATGTCTATTAAAAACAAACTACAGAAAAGACAAAGAAATCCATTGAAAAATACCTGCCAATTTTCTGCAAGACGTAAAAGTAGACTTTCAACGATAATACTCGGTCGTAGATCAGATGTGTAAACACGAGTTATCGGTCGAATAGCAAGTTTAGTCCAGAAATCTTTCAAAACATAAAATTAATTGTTCTCAAAATCAATAGATTTTAATTTTCATATTACGAGAATATGTTGTCGGTATATATGCTCTCAATGAATGTAAAAAATAACCCATTGCCATTAAAACCATAAGATAGATCTGTAGTCGATTATGTTTTTTTCTTGCCAATAATCGATTGTTACTATTATGTTCTTTTTCATCTTCAGCACTGAGAATGAAATCTGTTGTAATTGTCTAATAAAATTAAAATTCAAAGAAAAAAAAATCTATTTCGAACAAACGAATTTATCTACCTTAGCATATCTCGATCGAATATTTCTTGTCTCCGACATATTTTCCAATGATATGGCCTTTTCTTTTCAGGTCCTTCGATTTTAACGATCATCAACAGCTGTGAATAATTTCTTTAAATACAATAGAGAGAAACAGAGCATAGACCTTATTCATTCTTCGTTCGATTGAATTACGAAAGTAATTGATATGATTTGAATAGAACAAATAAAACATATACTCTATAGTTCATAGATGTTGTTATTTAAAACGATTGATCAAGGCAATATGAGCGTTCAATAGTTAATTAATGAGATAAGAAAGAGAGAAAGAAAAAGCGAACAAATGTAAATGAAATATCATTTGATTCACTTACTATTCACGAAGAAATAATGTTGGTCATTGTTTTGCTTCTCTTACTTTGTTCAAATCAAATTCATACTGGTTTAATACAATTCTTTAATTCGTCAAGTACTATTGGTTTCAATGAAACAGAATCTAATCCAGGCCTTGTTATTTTCAATGATAATCATACAGAAACAAACAATCAATCGTCAAGTCCTACGGTGGATAAGAATCAATTTGCTGAAACCGTCGTCGATATGCTTTTAGATTTGTTAGAAAAAGCGAATTTGTCTCGAACAGTTTCGCTTATACATAATGAAACGGAACTCACCGAACTTGTCGAACAAGATGATGATAAAAGTACAACAACAACAACCTCATCCTCAACCACTCTGAAATTAACTGAACCATAGATAATCATCAAAATCTTAGCTGTCATTTTAAGATAGAAAAAGAAAACATGCACTTTTTTGTCATTTCACTAAAAAAAACTAAAATATTTATTTTAATTTATATCAATAGTGATATTTAACTAAATTGATACGATCTATTCGTACTGATGATGTTTTTTTTCAAAATAGTCATGTAAAATTTAGCAGAATCCATTGTTCTCAATAAACAATCGTCAATTTTCTATGATATTTATGTTGATGAATCCTTTCGAAAGTCTTGATGAAGAGAACAATATCGAACTATCGAAATTAAAAATAAATGACAAATATAAACGTTGACTCGTTAATAAACCACTGAGCAATCAGTCAGTACCAATTGTAAAAACTCAATATTTTTATCTTTGACTTTTTTTTTCTACAAGTTTCCACTACAAGAGGTATAGATTTTTATTTGAATAAATATTAAGGGATATAATTTAATAGGTGATAGAAAAATATGGGTCAATTCTTGATCATTAATTGTTTTTATAAATATTGTTCGAAATTTCGCTTGTTTTTTTCCTCAGAACGCCGTTAAATCTTCAATACTTCAAAATTGTTGTGTAGTTGCTTCTATGGCAGCTCGTTCAGCCACTTCTTCATCAATACTTCGTTCTTCTTCTGTAGTACCTATTCCACCAGCTCCTTCAACGATATTTTCGTAAATACTTCGTTTTTCTTGTGTAGTGTCTTCGATGGCAGCTCGTTTAGCCACTGCTTCATCGATACTTCGTTTTTCTTGTGTAGTGTCTTCTATGGCAACTCGTTTAGCCACTGCTTCATCAATACTTCGTTTTTCTTGTGTAGTATCTTCTATGGCAGCTCGTTTAGCCACTGCTTCATCAATACTTCGTTTTTCTTGTGTAGTATCTTCTATGGCAGCTCGTTTAGCCACTGCTTCATCGATACTTCGTTTTTCTTGTGTAGTGTCTTCTATGGCAACTCGTTTAGCCACTGCTTCATCAATACTTCGTTTTTCCTGTGTAGTGTCTTCTATGGCAGCTCGTTTAGCCACTTCTTCATCAATACTTCGTTTTTCTTGTGTGGTACCTATTCCACCAGCTCCTTCAATGATATCAGTAATAACTGCTTGAACATCTTTATTTGCATTACCCGATCGGTCAATGGAATAGGCTTGTGCTAGTGCACATAAACATATTACACAAAGTGTAAAATAAATCAAATGATGGCCGAGCATTTTTGTTTTGTTTTTTTTTGTGTTTGAATATCGGACCGAAAGAATTTTTCAAGTTTATATACCTGATATTCATGCTAATGTGTTAAAAGCTGGTTGAATGAGATTTTCAAGATATTATCATTAATATTCACATCCATTTCCTGGATAACAGCAGAAAAATAATAAATTAGTTTTTTATCTTTGAGTACCTGATGATAGTTTGATAAGTCAGTAGACGTCTCGTCTCGAAATGTTTTCGCAACAGATATCTCAATTTCATAAGTTTATAAGGTCAAAATATCATGGGCTATAAATATATCTTGTAGCAAGACTGTAAGTCATAAAAAAAAACGCGATACGCTAGAAATTCTGAACCAAATACCTACAAATCTTAATAAGTTGATTTTAATTCTTGAAAAAAGGTCATTCAAATATATTTATATGGCAAACGAATATATTTTTTCTATTTGTTGGGATAACTTCGTCTTACTCTCTATCACATTTGGCGAACATACGTGATCCATTCATCAAATGTTTCATGATATTAAATAATGAACAGATAATAGCTGAATTATGAATAAAATCTTCTTCTACTCGAGATGCATTGAAAAAAACGTGACAATAAAAGAAATAAAATATCTAAATAGGATAATAAATACTACAAATCAGTAATCAAAGCATAGTATCATCAGGAACATAGTCGCATGTCTTTCTAGAATCAAGAACAACTGCACTATTTGATAATTCATTTTTAAAATATTTACTATTCTTTTCTTCGAATACATTTCTGTGTTTAACCTCGTTTTATTATTGTAAATGAACAAATTAATCATTAGTTTGGATTCTAATCTGAATACTAATACTAAACACAAGCCTGGCGAAATATTTGAGAAGCTTATTATTATTTTCTTTATCGTAGTTTTTGGTGTTCTGTATTGTTAGTACGCTCAAATGCCACAATTAGCAAATCCAAATTGCAGAAGAGCAGTAACAGTCACAAACTCTTGACCTTCGCATTTTCACTTTTATCTATTTATCTCTGACAGAAAATGAGATCAAATCAAGGATAAAAATTTGTAAATCTAATAACCTTCTATTGTCGATTACAATATTATTTCGAGAAGTTTCAGATAATTCGCTTGTTTATTTTATTGATACAAAAAATAGATTATTTTTGTTTTTGTATTTCACTTGCAACTTTTCGAAATTCTTCGATTTGTTCGAGTTCTTCATTCATCTGTTTAACCATTTCAAAAATTGCATCTCGAAAATGAAGTTGATATTGATTGTTAATCTGAATATTTAATTGAGAATAAGGTATTCGTTGTAAAGTATCGATGAGAATACTCGTTGGTCGTAATACTGTCGATGAATATTTAATTTGCTCCAATGATTCATTAATTGCACTATCAATAGTACTGATAATAATCGAATTCATTGAATTTAAAACTCACATTCCTTTGAACAATATTTCAATTAAACATGCTCTGTACTCTGACATCTTAACGTCATTTGTTGTTTCGTTTAAAATTGAATTATATCTGATATTATAGTTTACATGGTAAATTATTTTTAATTACTCGACTGTTATGATCTATAGTATTTTTCAACAAATTTGATGAACCATTGATTTAGATTCTTTTTGAATGTTTGTATTAAATAAAACATTTATTTTATTTGGATACGAAACGAAAAGTTTAATATTTAACTTTTCTAATCACCTTTTAAGGGTTTCAATTCCATGAACATATGAGAATGCGGCAATAGTACGTTGAAATTGGTCTTCATTTCATTCTCTTGATTATCATTATTAATTTGAAAGCATGTCATTTTGTTTGAAACGTTAAATTTAATTTAATAATTTTATTTCGTTCAAACAAAGTATTTCTATGAGTTTAACAAAAAGAGACGAGACTACAGTTGTAGAGAAAAGTTCTATTCAACTATGTATAAATGTTTATAAGAAAAAATAAATGTTCGCGTAGTAAATAATCCTGTTGGTTGCTAAATTACGAAATTTCCCGATATAACATTAGTAATACATGTAGCCTTTAATACGGTCATGTCACGAGCATAAGCGTAAAGCATATGAACAAATTGTTGACAGTTCATTTTATCATTTGCCATTCCTAACTCGTAAGGAACTAGACCATAAGCTTTCGTAGATCGTTTACATTTGCGAATTAACTCATCATGAGTTTTTTTTCTGAATTTCCGATCAATCGAGTCCATTTAATTACCTTCATCTTTATCGCATAATGCCGAAATGGTATTCGTAATAATTCGTCTTGGCCATGTTATGGGATTTATAACTGAAGCATCAAAATAATTGAACATTGTAATGAAAAGATTGTACTGAATTAAAATCAATCCGAAATTGAAAATGTTTAGTTCAAGAATTTCGACTATTTAAATGCTGAGAAATTCGTGAACATCAATACAATTCGTATTTGTCGATAAATTTTTGTCTTGTTTTCATAATTTATAGTTGGTTAGGAGATTTCCGTAGAATATTTTCGATTATCGAAAGCACTAATGCAATAGAAAAACTATTTGTACTTGTGCAGCCCTCTACTTTCGAGGATAATCAGTACAACAACAGCATGCAATAGCATCGATAAGACAATATGTTTCACCAGTCACCTTTTACTAAAGAGTATCTGCGAATCAAAATTCATTAGTTTTTATTCGTCACATTTTATATTTCACAGTAACGCTTTATTTTAATAGAAACGATAATAACAAAATAATGATCGCCAGCGATCAATTTCAAACAAGTAAACAAGAAAATAAAAAAAAACGGCATATTACTGTTTTCGATAGAAAAATCCGGAATGAGTCTTTTTATGATACGATTTACAATAACAAAATGATCGTAATGCATATTTATCTTGAATACAAGCCGATGATTGACCATAAAGATTAATTCTCAATATTTCACCTTGAAATTGTGTTTCTTGAGTTTTGTCATTGAACAATAGACGACTTTCAAAGATGCCATCCGACGGTGAAACTTCAAAAAGAATTGTATACGAATGAGAGAATTTTGTATTTGATGTTTTATTTAAATTCAAATATTCGACTTCAGCACGATGAATCGATTTCAATTGAAGTGTCATACATAGATGTTGATGATCTTTCAATTTGTTATTAATATTATTGATACTGGTTTCAGTTAGTTTCTTAACAATAGGTGCTGTCGGATCAATCGATTGAGCAAATGAACATGGACAAAATTTTTCTATTTACAAAACAAAAGAGAACGTATAATGAAACCAAATTTGAAGCAATTTACCAGGAATACCAGCAATTGAACAATTTCGATCAGGTATTGGACGAAAAAGTGAAATACCCGATGTAGTTGCTTGCCAATTGACACGAACTGGATCGAATACATCTGGTTCTTGAACCATTCGAAGAATATTTACTAGAGTTTCATAAACATCCCACCATGAAGTTAATTCTATTCAAAGAAGAAACGATTAGATTTCATTTCGCTTGTCAAAATGTATCTTTTACTATCTTGATTTTGTTCGAGATTTTGTACAGCTTCCGGGAAATTTTCTCGAAATGTTTGAGGTACTAGCATAGAAAAAAACGGTAGTTTCACTTCGAAACCGCCAATTCTCGTTAAACGTAATGCATGTTGTCGATGTCCATGATCACCACAAAAGATCACAATCGTATTATCTAATAAATTTCTAGCAATTAAATCTTGAAAGAAAATGTGCAGATCATTATCGATCCAAAATAATCTCTCCAAATAATCATGACTCATTTCATTCATTTTCATGATGCCAAATGTCGGATAATCCGATGAACGATGATGAATCGATAGGAAATCTTTCAACCAATCCAAGGATAAGAAATGCAAGAGTTTATCAAGATAGCACGGTTTTGGATTGGAATTACCGGCAAATTTATTATATGATGATGTTTCATAGAGAGATAACCAATAAGGACGAAGATAGAAATCTGTTGGCGCTTCTCGAAACCCATTTTTTAGATTATAAAATGCACTTTCACGCCATTCTTCACTGAAATATGTTGTATAGTTCAATTTCGAGAAATTCTTCGAAATAAACGTATAATTATCATACGGTCCAGGATAGTAGACCAATTTCTGAACTGTTTTTGATTGATTTGTTTTCGGATCTTTCTGAACTTCGTTCGTTACGAATTCATATCGACTATCATTCGTATTTGGAATCAGTAATTTCGAGCCGAGCTCACCGAATAACATCGGTACAATATTTTCAAATGTTCCATCACCAACAATTGAATGATGTTGAAATGTAACTAGACCCAATGATTTCAAATAGGCAAGCGTTTTAGGTAGAGCACGTTGAGCTTGAAGATCACTAACAGCATCGAGAATAAGCATAAGAACCGATGGTGGTGAAAGATTTTTCTTCGGCCAATTATCTCGGGAGAACGACGGCTTTTTCAACCGAATGATCGGATGAACATATTCGTAGACAAGAGACTGATCGTCACGTTTTGAATTATCAGTTGAGCAATTATATCCACTAACAAAAAAAAATAAGAGAGAGAAAAGTAAAAGCTTGATCATTTTCTCGCGTAAGATCAATATTGACCTACCAAAATTGATCGCCTTGAAAGAAGCCCTTCCGATTATTAAAACATCGCGTAAGAACAAAATCAGCATCGTCTATCGGTCGACTGAGACCGTTATCGATGAGAATTGCATCCGATAATGTATACGACCAATCACGAAAGTATTTCTCATTGGGATTTCGATTGATTTTCAAATAAATACAATGTGTAATTGCATTTGAGTACGATATTCGATTGACGGTTTGATTAATCTGTAATTGAGTTGAATTAATCACATTGATTAGATTTTGTTTTTTCGTTTGACAACGATATGTCGATTGAATACGTAATGATTTAGCTATCGTCGGATCCCATGGATCGAATTTAGGTATTGGACATTGAGATGAGAAATCAGCTGGTGTAAAAAAATAATCATTACTACCAGTTTTTGCTTGGTTTTTTGTGGGAATATGTGGAGATATGATAACTAAACGTTGATAAACGAGTAGGAAGAAAAATATATTCAAGCCAACAAGAATATAAAGTAATCGAAAGCCAGATCGAAATCGTCTAAAACAAGTCATTTTTGATTCGGCCATAAGCATAAACCTATAAAAAAGAAAATTCAAGAAGGAGTTATTCAATTCTTTTATCTCCGTAGATAAGAGCCGCTTGTCCGTATGCAGAAGAGAAAAGAAGAAAAAAAGATTTCTATTCTGTTGCTTTTTTTATCAACATCATAAGAATTTTTATGTAGTTGCGACTTTTTTTTTACTATTATGATTACATTATATAAAACAGAAAGAATAGAGAAAAAAATGGCACGAGATAGAGAGCTTTTCCGTATTTATCGGTAAAGTCTTCGGATTGTTTTCTCTCTCTCTCTCTCTCTCTCTCTCTCTTTCTCGTTTTTCTTTCAGTTGAACGCATGAATATTAAATGACAAAAAGTCTATCTCGTGACAATAGAAAAAGAAAAACATACGATATGTCATTTACTATTAAATTGATCATCTTCGTTCGGGATTAATTTGGATAATTTAGTACTATTAAAAGAATAAATCATGCAAATTCATTTCGATCGGTTTTTTATACAATAAAAGAAGAATATTCTTGTATACCACATTGTGACTACAAGCTGAGAAGTTTCTTTTTATGTGTGTGTGTGTGTGCATCTAATATAGAAAAGAAAGAAAAAATGTTCGATTTCTTTTCGTATTGATTTTTGAAATTGTTATTACTTCATCAAATAACGTAATTCATAGAAGAAACTTTTCAAGTGACAGCATGGTTACGATTAAAGAACAAGGTGAAGCGAGTCATAGTTTGTACTTACCGTATAAAAAAAGTCCTCATACAGTTTGATTTCGCTTGATAGAAGTTCTATTATCAATCACCCTCGAGCTAAATTGGATTCATGAATATTTAACGTATAGGTATTGAATAGACGCTTTCTCTTTATTTCAAACGTTTCGGCTTAGCTTTTGTTTTCTCGGTTTACATTGAAATCGAAGGAGAAAAGAAATTACGTTAGATATTGTCAAATATTATTATAGCTATTTACTATGATAGATTAGTTCCGTTGAGTATGTTTACCAAGAAAAGGAAAAAGAAACTAAAACATAAACAGTAGCGTACATAGTTAAGTTGTAGACTGAATCCAATAGGCAAATGAGAATTCTAAAAATTAGAAGTTTACAAACGCACGACAGGTAAAATGAAGCTTTTCTTCCTTTAATCTCGTGGATAAATCTTTTATAAAAGATTTAGTAAGATAAATATTAGTATGTAATATAAGCTGTGTCCTCTGAGTGTATTCAAATAACATAAATTATTTCTTTTGAAAAAAAAATGCTTTTTGTGCATAATAATTATCTTCGTCTCGAAGTTCTTATCGTATTTGGTACACTTTTTCTTCTTATTCTGTTTTCATAACTATGTTTAGAAATTTATTATGACTGTATGTATGTTTTATTATTATTATTATTATTAAATCTGTTCCACAATTGATTGAAAATTACAAGAATAATTTTATAATGAAATCAGTAGTGAATTTATAGAAGATTTTTCTTGCCAAGTCGAAAATGCATGCCAGTGTCACGTTTACCAAAACGATAGGGCATTGCTGAACGTTTGCCGAATCGATATGGAATAGCCCATAGACGATTGTCACCATTTGTTGTCATACCACCACGAATGACTTTCGTTGAAAAACGTTTGCTGAGTAATTGTGGCCAAAGAGTTTTCAAATAATATTTATGATAATCTTCGTCGCTGAAAGTATCGGCCGATGATGAATGAGCAAGTGGATTACTCTAGAAAAATGAAAATCAAAATTTCGAATAGGACATCAAAAACAAAAACCTCATCATCTTCAATTTGTGATATTTCATCTATAAATGATGTTGGTGGAGGTGCAATATTTGTCATGGTGAATGTCATCATGAGAAGTACAACAATGGAGATTTGAAAAAGAATAAATTTGGATGATAACATCATAATTTGTTTGTTTTCTTATTTTTAGATGAAGTGAAATGTGGGAATGAATAGATATATGTTGTAAAGATAGAATAAGAACTAAAATGAAGAAAAATTTCGTTAGAAAAACTGCCCTGTTCGAAGCCTCTATAGCTCAGTGGTAGAGCGCCAGTCTTGTAAACTGGAGGTCCGTAGTTCGATCCTGCGTGGAGGCATCTCTTTTTGTTGTTGTATTCGTTCGTTTTTCGAAAAACTAACTGATTTGGAAACGAATTCAAACGCAAGTACTGGTTCTTCCAAGCCTCTATAGCTCAGTGGTAGAGCGCCAGTCTTGTAAACTGGAGGTCCGTAGTTCGATCCTGCGTGGAGGCAGCATCTTTTTTTTCGCATTTCGGATTTGCACCAACTGTGTATGTGTGACATATACTTACAACACAAAAGATACAAAAGAAAATTTTGTCTATAAAAGTTTTTTTTTTCATTACTACATTGTATTTTTATCCGCCCACATTGAGAGAAGAAGAAGAGCGGAAAAGAAGGAGGAGATTTTCACTAACACTCTGTTATTAATTCATCCCCAATTTTGTTTCTCACAACGATTTCCGGAAAAGCATAGCTTGATTGATCCTTCAATAGTTGAACACATGAGATGAGTGCAAGAAGAAGAAAAAACCTTAGTAGCCTCAAGGAGGATCATAATACTATAGACTCTATCTTCTTTTTCTTTTGTTCTAATTTGTAAACGAACGAAACATCATATGCTTATTTGAGACACACATATATAGAGATAGATGGATATATCTTTCTAATGAGATTTATTTTCATATTTCAAATAAGCAGAAATAATTGTTCACTCTCAATGACAAGTCATTTGTTTTTATGATGAGTATCGAACAACAAGTTCAGTTGCCGGAACAATAGATATAATGACAGGTTCATTAGAGATCTCATTAGAATTTTTTGGATTCATGTATTATGAACAATCAGATAATACAAAAGAAAATAACTTTTCCATGTGTATATGCATTAAACTTTTTTCTTTTACTTCAAAGCGACAAAATAAAATGTGTACTTGTTGATTCGTTGATGAAAGGAGACCTATGAGGTCATATGTTCTATTTTCCGTCCTATTCACACACATGCGGACATCTATATACGATTTGATTTTAACTTCGACTACGTAAACAATAACTATGACTTCTTCATCCCTCGATGCACCACTTCACAGAGGTAGAGGAAAAACAACTTCTCGATAAATAGGATTATTCGATTCTATGTCAAACGAATCAATTTCAGAACGGCCATCGTTATTATCAGCATCGAGTGGCTATGAAAACTACCGTGGTTTTCTTAATCTACTCTATGTCATATTGGCGATTGGAAGTTGTCGACTTGTGATTGAAAATATTCTTCAATACGGTTTATTAGTTGAATTCGACTGGCCTATTCGATTCTTACAAGATCCAACTAATTGGCCATCGGTTAGCTTTGAGAAAAACAAACAAACAGTTTCCACGGTTCTATCTATTTTGTTCTTTCTTTTTTAAGGTCTTTTTAATTGTCTTAGTTAATCTATTTATTTTATTCGCTTATTTACTCGAATTAAAACTAAGTAAACCTCAAATCTCAACGAATTTCTGGACATTATTACAATTTATTAATCTAGCTGCGATATTAATCTTTCCGGCTGTGTATATTTATATTCGCAAGCCGAATCCTGTCGGTGCATTTATAGCTGTTTGTTTCTATTCGATCGTTTTTCTTAAACTTCTTTCGTATTTACATATGAATTATCTTTATCGACAAGAATTATTAATGAAAAAAACTGATACTCATGAGAAACCGAAATTTTCACACGGTCCAATTATCTATCCGAAGAATTTATCAGTGAACAATTTATATTATTTTCTCTTTGCTCCGACACTTTGTTATGAATTAAATTTTCCTCGTTCGGCACGTATTCGAAAACGTTTTCTTTTACGACGTCTAGGAGAAATTCTCGTTCTACTTTCATTACAATATTGTCTCGGGCAACAATGGATTCTGCCCATTTTACGTAAACTCGATCGACCATTGAGTCAATATTCCGTCTTAGAAAATACGGAACGTCTTCTTCGTCTTGCCTTGCCTAATCATCTCCTATGGTTAATTTTATTCTATGTTTATTTTCATTCGACACTCAATCTACTTGCTGAATTACTAAGATTCGGTGATCGATTATTCTATCGTGACTGGTGGAATGCAACTGATTTATATGAATTTTGGAATCGTTGGAATACGAGTGTTCATGATTTTTGTAAACGACATGTCTACACACCACTTGTTAAACAATTTGGATTCAATCGAGCTATTGGTGCATTTGTAGTCTTTGCAATAAGTGCTTTTTTTCACGAGGTAGATTAGATTATTTCATTCAAAAATCGATTTCTATCTCTCTTGTTGTTTGTTTGTTTTTTGAAAGTATTTAATTAGTGTACCTCTTCGAATGTTACGTCCATGGAGTTTTCTTGCCATGATGGCTCAAGTACCTATGGGCATTGTTGTTCGTCGAATTCGAGCCGAAAATAAAACTTATGGCAATATTGCCGTTTGGATATCATTGATACTTATTCAACCTGTTGCTATACTTCTCTACATTCAAGATTTATTCTACCGAGATTTTATTCAAGAAAAATCTTAACAAATAAAATAAAAACGAAAAACACTTACCTAATAAGTTGTCTCTTGTTGTTTTTTGTATGTATGTGTGTGATCTAATGAAATGAGAACGTGCATAGAAATCTCTCGATTTCCCCCTCTTTCTCTTGCGCTCTCTCTCTCGTTCTGTTGAAAAGATAATTTTCCGTTCGAGTTCACATTATCTTTCTCACATATTCTCCGACTGTTTTTGAGATTCATTAAAAGAATTGAACACAAATGAAGCAAATAATATATCATATTGCATGGCAATTTATATCCGCCTCTCTTATATTCAATCAATTCAACAACACGAAATCATTGTGTTAATCTTTTATTCAAAATCTATTTGACAAAAATCTCCAAATCCAAAAGAAAAACAATCAAACATTCATACGAATATAACACAAGCAGAGAAGCAAACGATCATTTTGTGTGTGTGTGTGTGTTGAAAGACATGCAGGAGAGAGAGAAAAATAGTCATAATAATTTATTAGATAGGCAAACCTTTTCTTTCTCAAGAAAGATAGAACAAATTTTTACTTATTAGGTCGTCGAATCACCATTGAGCATCATTCGTCGAAATTGCGAACAAACAAAATCATTATTCGGATAGTGCTTTTCGAATAGACGACATAAACGTGCAATCTTGAATAGAAAAAAACAAGCAATTAAGAATCGCATTCGAATGATTATTAATTCGTATTACCTTAGTTTTATTTTCCATTGAGAGAATTAATCGTTGAAGAACGCTAAGCAAACGAAACAAAAAGAACATGAAGATAAATTCGATCTTACCTGTTCGAATAAAAATGATTCACATACGTGACGTAGATTTCTTGGCAATGACTTTGATTGATCAAATGTCGAATGAATGTATCGAAACGAAACCAGAAAACATTGTTTTTCATCGTTGAATTATCCAAAAGACAATAGAAAAATCTATGTCAAAAGAAAATCGTCGAACCAGAAAAAAAAACACAGTTCATTTCATACGGTTTGAGTATACATTCGAATTGTTCGTGATGAATCGAAAGAATAAAATCCAAAACAAGATCGAATACTCTTCCGATGTCAAATTGTCGAAAAAACGAATAGATCACTAAGAATTTTTCTTGTTGATTTTCGAGATAAATCAAATGATTTAAAATTTTCGATATTAATTTCTGTTGTTGATCGATTGAACCATGAAAAAATAGACTAAATTCATCGAAATTTCGTTAAAAAAAATGAAAATCGATGAAGATTTACTGAAGAATGAGTATGTCATGCAATTCACCGCTGTATCTCAACATTTTCTGTTCGACAACATCGATTGTCGATTGACAAAGATCGAAAAAGAATTTTTCTCGTGTTGTTTTAGCAGGTACGAGTTCAAGTTTGAGATATTCTTGAACGTTCATGATCGATGACTAAACCAAGAATCTGTGAAAAAACAAAGTGATCAAGTAAAAAACTGAATTACTAAAGTATAAACAAATTCGTAGTAGATTCCAGTTGATTTTCTTGCTCGTTCAAGAGTCTAGGAAATGAAGAGATTAAATTCTCGAATTGAATGATCAAATCAAATCTACTTGACAGATCGTTTTTGATTGTTGAGGATTCAATAGAAGTTCAATCCAAAGTTCAATTGAATAAGGAAATGTTTCGATTAATGTTTCGACGAATTTTTTCGATTGTTCATAACGATTTGTTGCATTTAAATAATGAAGTTTATTAATATACAATGGCAAATTCGTATCATTCAATTCCAATGGTGTGATAAAATCATCGAAGAATCGATCGATTTCATTCTGTGTATGTGCATATGTCGATCGAGTATACCAAGGACAAATAAATGATTCGAATTGAAATGAAGTTCCAAATCGATGTTCATCGATTTCTTGATAGATCAATCGAGGAAATGAACCGAATACGAATATGTAAAGTAGAATAAGAACGAGATACAATCGATGTTCACTATCAAGCAAAGAATTCGATAGATAATTTTTGATTTTTTCATAAGCATCTTTTGTATTTGTTGTTAAACTCGCATGAAATAGAGCTAATTCACAAATAGCATATGATCGACTATGAAAATTGAATTGATCCGATTGAATATAAGTTAAATAGATCGAAATCAATTCATCGAGATTTGTTTGACATAAATAAAAACTCTTGATGAAGAAAAACAATTGTAAATAGAATTTGTTTCTCGAATAATCTCTACCGTCCAGAATAAATCATAACTTTGAGCATTTTTTATTGCAGCTTTACATAGATGTTCGATTTCATCGGATGACATATGCCAACTTGAAAATTCAAGATAAAGACACCACAATTGAGCATTGGTACGATCTAATTCAAGACCTTCGACTAGTTCAGCAACCGCACGTTCAACAGAAAACTCATCTCTACAGATAAATAAAAAACGTTCGATTAATGATTCGAGTTTTCTTTTTTGGTCTTACGAATCGAGTTGATTCGATACGCTTGTTAAAATCATTGAAAGACTATTATTTGTCTTTGATCGTTCACGAAAATATCGAAAATCTTGATGAAAAATCGATAGATATCGATCAAGAAGTGTTCGACCTAAAATTTATCAAAAAAGAGAAAAATCTTCGAAATTAATTTATTTTGAAATAAATAAACATCGTTGATATTGTTTGTCGGCAATTTTCTTTTCGAATAAAGTTAAATCAACATCACACGATTGAATCGAACAAATATTTTCGATTTTATTTAACAATTCTAAATTGATTCAAAAAACGAAAATCACAAGAGTTTTCAATTCGTTCTAACTTAGTTTCGTTTTCTCATCGAAATTTTTCGACGATAGAAATTGTTCAATTCGATTGCTGATTTGATATTGATGTTGACTACAATCATTTGAAAACAAGAGATACAATCGGTATGTTAACTATCGGAAATACATACTAGACACATTTTTGTGCTTTACATGAACCTTGAAGTTCATAGGGACAAAGAATTTGATTCATATCGAGAAAATACGATTGCAGACAAGTTTTCCAATACTGTTCGGAATTTTGTGTTGAGAAACTTTTTGAAAAGAAATTATTCGCAAAAATTCATTTTCAATAGATTCGTTTTCTACTTACGAACGTGCTCGAAGTAGAAGACAAGAGCCATCATCGAATGAAATCTGTTTTTTTTTAATAAGATGAGAATAAAAATCAATTATTAAAGAATAGAGTTTACTTTGTCTAATTTTTGTGAAACTCTTTTGAACCAAAGTTTATAGAAATGTAATTTTTGATAAAAATTCATTGGACAAATAAGAATTGATAAGAGCAATTGAGAATTATTATCTTGAAAGATTTTCGAGAGTTTTTCATTATCAAATTCAACTGTTGGACGAGATTTGATTGTTGATGAATCTGGCGTATCCTAAGAAAGAAAATCGAATAAACAGCAAGAAATAACGCTTTATTTTCTTTTACGGGTTTTGCAGATTGAAAGATTGTAGATTGAAGAATGAGATCTTGTTGCTGTTTAATAGTTTGTGCAATAGCCAGGGCCTGGATTGATAAAAAATGAAACATTTATACTACATTCATAAGTGTGTGTGTGTGTGTTTACCTCCTTTTGCCAGTTTTGCAAAAGTGTATTATTCGTATTGATTAGATTTTTCTTGGTAATCAATAGTTCTTCCAATTTTTCAATATCTCGAGCGAGAAGAACATTCTCAATTTTTTTCTTTTTCATTTTTCCCTGAATATCTGTGTATTTCGATCGTTGAGTAAGTAACGTTTGTCTAGCAAAAAAAAATAACAAACGAATAGAATTTGAATACGATCGATCGAGTTTGTCTACCGTTTTTCGAATAGAGCAGCTAATTCATCAGTCGATGGAATAGGTTCAGTAGATGATGGTGGCGTTGGTGGTGGTTGTGGTTTAGGATCAGTTGAATTCGTTCGACGAAGAACTTCTTCTTGAATTTGTTGTAAACGTTTAATAGCTTGTCGTTCTTCGTCAGGAAATGGATGCTGCGATGATTCATTGACTTGCAATTGAGGTTGATGTTCATCTTCGTCCGTTGTTGGATCATCGAATGTGATGATAATTGGATTTGATTGTGGCATATCGAGTTCAGGTTCTTGAACATGCGAAGCTCGAACAATTTTATTTCGTGTTTGAATTATTGCTTGAGTAGTTGTTCGAACAACGGGTGTCGTTGTTTCAATTTTATTAGCGGCAGTCGGTGTTGGAACATTTGCTTTCACACGTTTGTATCTCTGATTAATTGCATATTGAGATTTATTCACAACAACTGGTGGAGGTGGATTTATAACTAGAATTTCTGCTGTTTGTAATGGTTGCGTTGGTAGTTGTGCTGCTTGTGTTTGTGTTATTGGAGGTGAAATCGTAGGAACAATTGTAACAATACGTTCGGGTTCAAGAACTTTGATTTTACGTTTATTCGACATTGTACGCAGCAATTGTTCGCGTAATAAACGTTCTTCTTCTTCATCTTCTTCTTTATCTTGATTTTCTTGAGGTTGTTCTTCATTTTGATCTAGGAGAATGATCGGTGGTTCAATATCTTCTTCACGACGATTTTTTCTCGATTTTCTCGAACGTTTTCGTCGTGGTTTCTGAGGTGGTAAAATATTTCGAGGAGAAATATGTTCGTTGATTTGATTCGATGGCATAGGAGGAACTTGTACACGAAGATCGACATCGGTCGGACATTGTGACCAGAAATCAAGGGGATTTTGCGGAAGAAAATTCGGTCGTGGCCATTCCGTTTGTTCGTATGTTGTATTCATCGGTAGTAAATTGAAGATCGGTGGTGGTGGTGGAAGCGGTGGAAGTGGTGGCAATGAATCGAAAAGTCGTAGTTGATTAGAAGGTAAAGGTGGAGGCAATGGCGGAGGAATTGGATAATCATCGACAATATCCATTTGTTGAACATCATAATTGTCGACAAGATTTCTTCTCGTATTAGTAGTATTATTATTGTTATTATTATTTGGCGAAATAATCGATAGAAGCATATCGAAAACATCGGATTGTCGATAGTCTTTATCGAGTAGATATTCTCGATCTTCGTTGTTCGATGAATTTAGATTATAATGCCGAGATGATGAACGTTTACGTATGGTCGTACGAAGATCGATGTCATTGTTTAGATAACGTTGTCGTTTAGATTCTAAATCAAATGAATTCATCGAAGAGAAACTGATTCATTCTACACACTTTTTTGTTTCGAATGTTTGTGTTTTTGAGCACCGGCTAGTGACCGTAAAGCATTTAAACGTAAATTCAATTCTTCAACATCATCATCACCATCGTCATTCTATTATAAAACGATTTTTCACAAAAAAAATATAAATAATTCGAAATATTAAAACAAAATCTCATCATACATCCGATTCAGGAAGTTCTCCATCTTCGACTTCTTTTTTGTCTGTATTATCATCATCATCATCGTCATCATCTAACGTAATAATTTCTCCGTCTTCGATGACCGAATTGTCATCAACATTCGTCGTGTTATTATTATTATTATTATTTTCTTCATCTGTATTTGTTATTCGACAAAGTAAATCAATAAGTTCTTGTCGACTAACATTCGTATTACTATCATCAGGTATCATCTAAAAAATAATTATTATTAGTCAGAGAAATGATTTTGTTAGCAAATAAAGACAAAGCAGAAGAAAAAAAAGAAACAAACGAGTCTTAAATATTGGACGAATAAGTATTATTTTGAAAGACTACCATAATTGGCATTTATTATTTGGATTCATATTTTGATTTGAATGACAAGAAAATGCTTGTGCAAATTCTTGACTATTTTGAACGGATCCAATTACGCGTAAAGCAGACGGTGGATGAGCATCATTGACAACACTATAACGAACTGAATTCGGTGTTTCCATTGAACACCAACTCTAAATAAACGACAAGAATAAAAAAAGTAGCATATTGTTTCGATTGTCGAAGAATTTACATATGCAAAAGCAATGAAAAACAATTGATCGGGATTGTAATCTAAAGCTGGTAGTTGTCGATTATTCATTGAATTGAGAAAATGTTTGGTATGTTTTTTATAAGCATAATAAGCTAATTTCAAGCCTCCATTGTCCGCAATATTTTCACCTAGTGAACGTTCAGCATTGATATTAATTCCATCGAAAGATAGATTTGAATATTGTTGAATAAAACATTGTGCCTTCTCTTGAAAATTATCTGAGGAAAATTTCGACCACCACGAACGTATGTTTCCATCGGCATCAAACTCTCGACCTTGATTATCAAAGCCATGTGTCATTTCATGACCGATAATCGAACCTACTGCTCCATAATTAAATGCAAGAGGAAAATCTTTATGAAAGAATGGTGATTGTAAAATAGCTGCTGGAAAGATCATTTCATTGAATGTAATCGAATAGTATGCATTGACAGTTTGAGGTGTCATATGCCAACTAGAAACAAAAATCGAAAACTATAATTTAAAAGGATTGTTTTTCAATTACTCAGTTCGATCGACTTGTTGACGATATTTGGCTAGATTTCGTCGTCGTTCTCGATTGATAACTTTAATTCCATTATTGAACCAATCCTGCATTGTCATTACTTCTGCACCATAGCTAAACAAATTTCGAATAAGCAAACAAACTAACAAATGCTTATTTCAACAAACCGTTGATTTAATTTCGTTTGATCAAAGATCCAATCGGGATAACCGATTCGTTCGTAGATTTTACTTAATTTTCTCTTAGCTTCTTGTCGAGATTCATCATCGATCCATTGAAGTTTAGTCAGATTATCGTCAAATGTTTCACGAATTGTTTTAATGAGATTCATAGCTTGTAAACGATCGTCTTCACCAAAGACACTTTTAACAAATAATGAGCCAAGAGCAAAACCAAATGCTTGATCGGTTTGTTTGACACAGAAATCCCAACGATCAATAGTCGAATCGGAACCGATGAGAATACTTTTCAATGGCAAAATTGCTTGTTCAATTTTCGTTGGCAGAAGTGAATTGATATTCAAAACAAATGATAAAAGAAAATAATCGATCACAATCGAACTCTTCTCAGGAGTTAGTAGATAATCAGTAAGAATGCTTGAAGTATTCGAGATTAATTGAACATTCAAAACGATAATTTCATCGTTTTCAGACAAATTTAATTGAAACAAATCATTGAATAATTCAATCATATTAAAACCAATTGTTTCATATTGATCATGGAATTTTTTCAAAGTCATTGGATTGTATGTTTCATCATGTTTATGCAAGATTTCCATTGGTACTAAAATGAAAATTGAATCAAAACAAGAACTATTCATTGTAGAGAAATACACATACAACTGATTAATGCAAGTTCAGTTTCGAATTGAATGATGTGATTCATTCGTTTGATGGCATCATCTTTCTCAAAACCGAGTAATTGCAAAACATCCGAACCAACTTTACTATACGAATCTCGAATCTAAATCATTTGATTTGTTTTTTTAATTGAATTTAAGAGAATTTCATATTACAAGTTGATTTTTGGCATTATTTTCAAGATCAGTCGATGAATTGATATAATAATCACGACTTCGTAATGCCAGTTGAGGTTGATCAATCTTAATAGACACACAAAATAGATCAAAACAATAGAAAAACAATTTACATAAACATTATTCCAGCTCGAATTTTTCTCATCAGATGAAATAACAATTGGAAATGCGAATGTTGTTGCTAGATTCTTAGCAAAATAGTTCGTTAATTGAACGAATAGTTTTTGCCATGTTTGAGTTTTATTGATTTGAATCCATTGATCAATTGAAAAATTGAGATTATTTTGAAAGAAATCTTTCAATGGTTGTAAACCAAGTCGTTCGATTTGCGAACTATTTAAACATGATTGATAGAAATGAATTGGCTGTTGTTCAATCGTATTTATCGATGATGTTGTCGTATGTTCGAGAAGATTTTTGAGAAGAATCGAAATTTTTTGTGTTAAATCACTTGTAACCGACCATGACGAATAACCTTTAGGCATGAGATGAATTTGTTTCCAACGTCCACAAACAAATTCATAAAAATTATCACATGGATGAATCGATTGATTCATTGATGAACTGATCGTATGCGAAAGTTCGATGCATGCTGATGATAAACATAGACTATCGTTGGAGAACTTCTTTTGATAGGATAATGAAATAATAATAACAGAAAATAATGTTATCAGAAGAAGAATTAGTAAATAAATTAGAAAACGTTCGAGTTTAGTTCGATGCGATAAACATTGTCGACAACGATTTGTTTTCGGTTGATATTCGCTCAAATGAGGATGAAAATCTAATTGAAACGGTTCATCGATTTCGATATCGGGTAGAATAGCAGCGGTGTTGCTACTGCTACTTGGTGGTTCAAATTCGCTACCGAATTGTCGATATCGATTCATCCGTCGTGCTTCTTTTTTTTGATTATTTTGTTTTACTAAACTAAACGAACGAAATACATACTAAATAAAACAGTCGTATGTATCAACCAGCAGTATTCAAGCGCTACTTTCGTTAAAAACGTTTTCTTCGTCACAATGGATATTAGTGACATCTGAATCCCCTGATGAACAATAAATTCAATCATGTGTCAAATTGACCATTTTGATTATCAGATTTAATCGTGCAAGTGACCATCTGTTAAATCACTATTCGTTTTTTTTTCTTCACTCTCGATGGACTTGTTCATGTTCATTGATTAATAAACTGTAAAGAAGATTTCCTGTCTAGCTCACGTTACATTTAAAAAAAAATAGCAATCAAAAGGTGTTGATGGCAACTCCGCCTGTATACATATCACGGAAATGAGCTTTTCTCTCTTTTTCGTTTTGGACAGTATTTGTATAGAGTCGTTTTTAGAATGGAAAGTGGTCATTTGAGAATAGTGCTTTTCCTATTTGATGAAGTCGATTGTTGATTTTTCTGCACTCGTCTCAGCATGAGTGAGATTATGTTCATTCGTTTGGAAGGAAAATGCTCGTCTGTCTACTGGAACAGAAGAAAATCAAACGAAACGAGATAGAGAGAGAGAGAAGGAGAAATAATTCGTTTTTTTTTCTCTTTCGTTTCTCTCTTCTCCTTCATTCGTATTGGTTTCGATTATTTAATCATCTCTCTTCTCTTCTCTTCTCTTTCGAATAGATATAGATTGAATTCACATTTCACATATCATAACTAAACTCTTGCAAGCAAACATGCGAAAAATACGTTTTCGTTATATTAAAGAAAATGGCAAATCAACATCGGTGACAGTTCGATGCAGTGTCAAACGTAAGTTTCATGTCTCTTTCATATTTTTTATTACTACTATGATTTTCCATCGGTCGGAGTGTTGTGTTGTTGTTTTTTTATCAATCATAAAATTCATACAAGTAGCCTTGAGCAATTTCGATTGATCGTTAAGAAATTCTTCGTCCCTCTCGTTTTTTTTTGTATTACGCTAAGAAAAACGAAACGACTTTCGTTAAGAAGATGAAGAGATCTGTTGCTCTTTTGAGTTCATTAGTCCTAGTGGCACTTGACAGATCAAACGAAAGGCGCCTACATATTTCTCTTCGTTGACATTTCCCTTTTTTTATTACGTTTCGACTCGTTGCTTATTTAAGTGCCCATTGAGCCAATACAGGTGTTGCCATGATCAGTTGCATGTGTCCATCACGGTCAGTGGCCTTCCATGTTTATGATGTGTTTTACCGGGAGGTAAACAATAACATCAACATACTTGATTTGTGTGTGTGTGTGTTTTTATATTTATGTATTCGAGTTCTCGTTTCTTAAAAAACGAATTCGAGCTCATCTTTGTCCATCTGTTAGAGATATTAACATTAAGCTCATTAAACATCGATCGAACGTGGCAAAGACATTAAACAATCGACAAGATTTAGATGACGACACCAAAAGGTTAAAATATTCTGCAGATTTTTTTTCTTTTTCGTTCGCTTATTCATGAGCACATCAGAAAATGTATATAGAAAACAGACCATATCAGCATGAGTGTGTTTAATACGTGTGCTAAGTAACTTCGATAATAATGATGATGATGATGATGATGCTGGGAGCGAATAGAATTTTCCCACATTTTCTTTTAGTTAAGATCGCGTGTCAACTCGATGTCGAGTGAAACATCATGTTCTTATCGCCTATCTTTATCAAGGTTGATGGGTGATGATTGAATTGTGTATATATGTACATTGGCTAATTCAGTAAAGACAAAATACACGTTCGTGTCAAGATGTTAATCAAATAAGGATATGATTGAATTTTTCGTTTCAATCGATCGACGAACGAACGAACGAAAAAAAAATAAAATAAAACGAGTTAAGTCACTGTATTTTGTTGTGTACATTGAGACTTAGACATATGTATGTATTCTTGTGCAATTGAGATTGAAATGTATACAGAAGGTGTTGAAAAGTGATTTCCGGAAAAATCAATCATTCATAAGAATTTTCTATCCTTAAGGGTTAACGAGTCGTAAGTTTTGTTTAGCTTCCTTGTTGTCTGTTAATGAGCTGATCTTTGCTCATAGTGACAAGAAAAAACACAAGATAGCAGTTCAAATACTTCGATCTCTATCTCGATCTGTGGAGCAGCGGCGGCATGTCGATTTTCTTGACATGGTTGTCTCCTTTAATAACTCGTCAATCAAAACATCTGCATTCAAAGAGAATCTTTATCTTGTATATTTTTATTATGAAGAATTGATATTTAATGAGAAAAGAATCATCTTAAATAAAACAACAATCATTTGAGTTGTATGTAGTTTGAACATGTAATTAGTTTTGATAGATGACACCTGGATATCTGTGGCGGAATGTAACAAAACAAAAAGAAAACGAGTGAAGAAAAGCTTTTTACGCTTAAATGAAGACTTCGATCTGATATCGAGATAAAGCAAATGTGAACACGCAATTCAGGATGATATTGTTTTCTTTCTTAGGTAATGGCTCACTTATATCCGAAGCACTCAGACATTATCAACGATTGGAACGTCAAAATGACGGAGAAATATCAACAAGAAAATTAGATAAACAAAATCGACGTCATTATCATCATCATCAGCAACAACAACAACAATATGTGAACGAATGCAAATCAACGTCAGCAGACAAAATTAAACTCACAACAACAGTTAAGAAACATTTCGATCCAATACAATTACGTCGTAAACAATGTTCATCAACATTAATCGATGAAGAAACACCTAAACAAATAATGACAAATCCGAATCTATTTTCACCTTCATCATCATCTGGCTTTCGTAGTCATTCGGACACGTCATCTAATGATGAACTTGAAATCATTGGCAAACGTGCAAATGTCATTAAAGAAATATTTAAAACTGAATATGATTATTTGAGACATTTGAAAAATTTAGTCAATGTAAGTTGAACGATGATTGGTTAGAATATTTTTGTTTTGTCTATTTTTATTGTTATTAGGGTTATGTTAAAAAAATGCGATTAAGATCAGATTTATTTTCGGAGAGACAAATTGAAATTCTAATGGGCAATATTGAAGAAATTTATGATTTACAACAATCATTTTTTCAATTATTAAGATTATCTATAAATGAACGTGAGCCAGCTGATAGTTTCATTGGCAAATGTTTTCTCTTATTCGTAAGCAAACAAAATGTGATCTTAAAATAAAATAAAAACGTTTTTATTCTCTTGTAGAAAGAAGAATTCAAGAAATATGCAACCTATTGCATCAATCATCCATTATCATGTGTGGAATTAAGCAAATTAGAAACAAATCACGCCTACAGAAATTTCTTTGAAGTAATTCATCATTAAATCAGCATGATCTTTGTCATTTTCATTTTCTTATTTATTAAGTCATGTCGTTTACAAGCAAATATGATTGAATTAAAGCTCGATGGATTTCTTCTCACACCTATACAACGTATTTGTCAATATCCGTTGCAATTAAGTCAATTATTGAAATCTACACCAATCGAACATCGAGATTATCAAAATGTTCAACGAGCTGTCGAAGCAATGAGAAATGTTGCAAGTTATATCAATGAACGAAAACGATTAGTTGAATATGGAGAAATCATGTGTAAATGGCAAAAAACTATTGAAAATTGGCAGGGCAAAGATTTGAAAGAAACAAGTACACAAGGTTTAGGTCGAGCTGATGCATATTTATGTCAAAACGGCAAGAAAGACTCGGTGATTTTGTATTTATTCGATCATGTTTTAATTCTATGCAAAAAAGATCGACGAAATACATTGATTTATGTCGATCGAATCGGTTTAGATCACGGTGTTATCGAAAATTTAAACGATGATGAACATCCATTTGCATGGCGTTTGTTTGATCATCAACAGAATAAATCATATTTATTTTCACATCGTTCACCATTGGATAAAATTCAAATGTTAGATGCACTTGAATATGAACGAGCTTATGTTGAAGAGAATCAAATGACTGAAATGCATCACTACACTCAATTAACAACATCATTTCCATTGATTACTAAACAATGTAAATCACCGAATCGATCGATTTCGGCTATACTTCGAACGAGTTTTTCACCGTGCACGAATCGATCGGCTTATGAAACGACAATTCCACGACGAAAATCTTCGTTGCCGAGATTTGTACGATGTTCATCACCGGACTCGACAATCGACGATAGTTTTCGTTCGATTAAATCACATTTTCGTTTTTTGTCTTGAGTTTTTTTTCCTCTTGTACGTCATGTGCGTATGTGTGTGTATTTATATACGGTGTTTTATTTTCGATAAAAATATCTATCGTACTTGTGCGACATAGAACAGATGGCGTCTTGATTTGTCTTGAATGGTTTAGTTTGTTTTCTGGTTTCATCATTCATCCTGTCCGAGCTGAGAGAGAAAAATGTTGTCTCGATATTTGTTGAGACCTTGTCTTGTTCAATATGCATCAAGGTTTGTGAGACATGTACATGGAGAAAGTAATATTCTCTATGGTAAGCCGATTGCTGAAAGAATTTTAACAAAATGTCAAGTTCAATGTTCGGAATTTATCGAAAAATATCAACGACGACCGCAGCTAGTTGCGATTTTAGTCGGCGGAAATGAAGCAAGTAAATTATATGTACGAAATAAACAACGGATCGCCGAATGCGTAGGTGATTTAAAGAAAAATATCATTTCGAATTGACTTTTTTTTTTATTTTCGATCAATTATTTTAAGGTATTGAATTTCGTGTGATTAATCATTTGATGCATGTCACACCGATGCATTTAATCGAAACGATTCAACAATTGAATCAAGATGATACAGTCGATGGAATTATTCTTCAATTACCATTGCCTTCACATCTTATCGAAAGAACTGAACAATTTATTGATATTATTCGTGCAGATAAAGATATTGATGCTTATACAAATTCAAATTATCATTCATATCGACAATCAACCAAACCACTAATAACGATACCAGTTGTAGCTGCTGTGAGAGAATTTCTATTGGAAATCGGTGAACCATTACAAGGAAAAAACGTTGTAGTCATTGGCCGATCGAAATATGTTGGAACGCCACTTGCTTTGATGCTTAGTCAATCGACTATGAATGCAAGCAAAGATTTAGTTAGTGGAGCAACAGTAACTATATGTCATCGAGATACACATCTCGATAATTTAACATGGTATTGTAAAAATGCAGATATTATTGTTTCTGCTGTTGGACGACCAAGTATTTTTTGTTATTAGAAAATATTTCTTTTTTTTTAAATTTTATTTATAGAATTGATTACACGACGTATGGTGAAAGAAGGTGGAACAGTGATCGATGTTGGTATTTCGAAAAGTTCGATAGGTCGAGCCGTAATGAAAAAGAAACCATTTCTTGGCGATGTCGATTTTGATGGTACGCTTATGACTGAAATTGTTTCGTTTTGATTTTTATTAGAAAATTTATTTTAGAAGTGAAACATGTAGCACGATGGATAACTCCAGTACCCGGCGGCGTTGGTCCCGTAACAGTAGCTTGTCTAATCTCAAATTTATTGAAATTAGCTCGACAACGTAGACAATGATTTTTTGTTTTGTTAAAATAAAATTCATAAACAGACAAAAATGATTAACACAGTTTTATTTCAAAACAAAATCATGTGCGATTATATCGATACAATTTAAGAGCATTCTGTCTTAGTTGTTCATCTGGTTGCGGTACACAACCGACTGTTGTTGCTAATTCGTCATATCGTTTATCGAGTTGTTCTAATTGCTCTTGTTTTAAATCTAAGAGAAATGTTGGTAGTTCTAATAGAAGTGCAGCTCCTCGTGACATAATCGACGACGAAAATTGTGCACCTTGTTCATTAAGATAATGTGTTAAACCACAACCAACATAGATTAAATCGAACTGCAAATGACGAAATCGTTCTTTACTTGTTGTACATAGATCACCAATGGAATTCAATGGAAGAAGAGTGACTTTAATTGAATTCGTTTGTTCTTGTAATTGACTAAGTAATTTCAGAATATTATATTCCGACACATCAGTAGCTGTTCGAACAAATTTATCATTAGCTTTTGTTTGCATTTGTGGATCATCATTATCAATAGGTAGAAGACCATGTGCAAGAAATGGTCCTGTTAAAATATCACCCCAATAACCACGACGAGCTTGTCGAACACCTTCAGCATTCTGAAAAACAAAAGCTGAGGCAAGTGTTCGATTCGGTTGTGTGTATTCTTGACGTGCTAAACGAAATGCTAAACCCGTATCACGCCAATCGCCATATTCATGTGCATTCAAACGTTTAAAACCACGTTCGGCTAATTTCATATGCAAATCCCAATCGAAAGCATTACGACGTGAATCATAACGTGCTCCTATCGAATAGAATTTCGAAACAAGAAGTGAAATATATCAAATTCCTACCGAGATATTGTCGAACACGACCGTCCCAAGCTAATTCAACTGGAAACGGTTGTTTACTAGGTGGTGCTCGCCAAAATTGAAAGATTCCTTCGAGAAAATCTTTTTCTTTATATTTCAATAGTGTTGCATCGATAGATACATGAGAAGCAAATTGGAATTCTCCACTAATTGCCGTTATATGTTGAATCAATTGTGTAGCTGCTTCTTTAAGATATTGTTCGGTATGTGTATTAATATGTAAATTACCGAATAATTCTAAATAATGTTCACATTTTTCTTGTAAACCTAATTGATCATTTCGAGCAAATATCAATTGTAGAAATAGTAAATGTCGTGCATAGATTTCTAATTGAGATTCAAGTAGATATATTTCAATTGGTTTGGTTGTATTTGCTAATGTATGTAGAATATGTCGAATATCTCCGCTACCAATCAAGAGAATTCGTAAAGGTTCTTCATCTATCGATTGATCGATATATTTCGTTAAACAAACACTCGGACTATAGCCCCAAAATGTTATACTTCCCGCACCGTCCATCGATCTGAAAACAAAAATCTATAGATTACAAAATCAAACAGCACCATTATATGTTAAATAAAATATCTGTACAAAATACAAGAAGAAGAAAACACAAAACTGTTCACAAGATTAAGCCTGATAATGTTTTCGAGCAAAATCAATCGATGACATTGTTAATAGAGTTGATGCTTGTCGAGGAATGGGTTTCGAACTACCATTGATTGGATATGGTGATGTTGCATTGAGTTTCAATTGATCATCTCGAAGTGATGAATGTCGTTGTAAGGAAGAATTCAAATTCGACATGAATGCTTGCCGCTGTCGATATTCATTTTCATAGAAATATCGAAATGTATCGACTTGTGAATGAATTTGTGTTTGATTGGGATATTTATTATTCGGTTCGTATGTCGATATAATTCGATCGAAATCATCGCGTAATCGATCGAGTTGTGATTTGACGCGTTCAGTATTCGAACGAATCTGTCGTGATGTTTCGATGAGATAGTTTTCATTGTTGAATTCAGGTGTTGCTGTTGTTGTTGTTAGTATTTGTTGGTCAGTTTGAATCGTTAATGGCTGAGTGAGACGATGCTCTTGTTTAGCAGTAGTAGTTGTTGTTTTAGTTAAAATTTCATTTTGTGCTTTGAGTTCGACTAATCGAGCTTGTGCATCGCTCAATTTCATATTGAGTTCATCGATTTGACTTCGATATTTATCGACATCATTGGTTGATCGTTGTTTGTCTTGAAAATGTGCTTCGAATTCTTCGGTAAGTTTGCGTTCTAATTTCGAACGATCAATGAGAATAACACGAATTTCTTCTTGTAAAATATCGTATTTCGATTTATATTCGAATTTTTCTTGTTCGATACGATTCTTTTCTATTTGTAAACGTTCGAGTTCTTGTTGAAAGAATTTATCATCGAGATCGGTTTGAATTTGTTTCGTTTCGTAAACGGAATTCGGTAGTTGTTGTTCTAATTGTGAGCAACGTTTATTGAAAAATTCTTTTTCAAATTCAATTTTTTGTAATTTTAATCTGACATTATTCAATTGTTCATGAAGATCTTCGGTTGTTGTTTGTAAACGTTGTTTTTCACTTTTTTCTTGTTGAAGTTTTCGTTCGAATTCACGTCGAATTTCATCATTTTCTTTGTATAATTTCTCGTAATTATTCTTTCGTTCTTCCATATCTTTCAATTGTTCTCGAAGTTCTCGAGTTTCGTCTTGAGTCTGTTCAAGTCGTTTCATACTTTCACGTAATTCACGTTTATCCGTCGTTGTTCGTTCGGATGAATCATTTGAATGTTCTTTCATTGTTGAAACAACAAGTTTACCGACAACTTTCGGTTGTGTTGGTTTCTTCGTGTCAGAATCAATGATTGTGTCGATCATTTTAACGAGTTTATCAACACCTTTCGAATCATTCCAAGTTGAATCGTCATCTTTGGTAGTTGTTGGCGGTAATGGTTGAGCAAATGGAACAGGAGATGTTGTCCATGATGAATCTTCACTTCTCGGTGATTGTACTTCATTAATACCGATAACTTGATAAGTATTTGTCGTTGGTTTTTTATTAGACGTATCAATTTTACGAATTTCTGTTGAAACAGAATTGTTTTCACTGTCCGAACTTGAAGAAATATCTGCTGGTGGAGCAAATGGTTGTGTTGTAACGAGATTAGTCACTGTTTTATTTGGTTTATCTTCACTAAAATCATCATCTGATGTCGATGTATCCCATGAATTCAATTTAGCTCCAGCTGATTTTCGTGGCGATGGCAATGTTGTATCATCTGACCAAGATTTCGAATCCGAAACAAGTTTCGAAATCGTTGGCTTATTCGGCACTGTTGCTATTGCTGCTGCTACTGGTTTAGCAGGTTTCTCAGCTGAGATACTAGTAGATGTATTTTCACTGTCCATACGTTCGATAACAGGCCCGATGCCAAAGAACGAAGTCGATCGCGTCGATTGTTGTGCTAAATCGAAAGATAAACATCAATTCATTCACCTGTCTTCACTTACATGTTGCATTTGTTTTCTTTGCTTTCGTTTCTAATGGATTGTTAACGAGAAGACTTTCTAATGTCGATGACGTGCTCTGGTTTGTTTGTGTTGGTCGTAATGGATTCGTTTGAAATAAACCAGTTATGCCTTGCGTCGTCGGATTGTAATCATCTGACCATTGATCACTTGGTCGTTTCGGTCGTCTTGGAGTTGCTTTCGATGGTTTTGTTGTTGTAATCGATGATGATGATGGTGATGATGAATCGTCACTTGTTTTATTACGATTACGTTGAAGATTAGCCGCTGGTATCATCGATATCGAACTATTGGCTTTCAGTGATGATTGTTCATGAAGAGAAGTTGTCGTTTGTCGACGTAATAAAGGTCGTTGATTGTATTTGTGTTCGTATTCTTCGATAAGTTTTGCACATGCTTCTTGATGATTTTGTTTCGCCGATTCATAGGCTGTTTGTTGTTGAGAATCGTGAATCGTTGGATCACATGGTTCTTTCAAATTTGATTGAACTAACAACCGAACAATATCAATATAACCAACGCTTGCAGCAAGATGTAATGGCGTTTGACCATAACGATTGCCAATATTTGGATCGGCTTGTTGATCACGTTGATTCGAGAGAAGTAATTGAACAATTGCTGGACTATTTTGTTTAATAGCTAAATGTAACGGTGTCATTTGATCATGATCTTGAAGATTCGGATCGCAATTGTCTGTCGAAAGAAAAAGAGCAATGAGGTCATGATTGCCAAAATTAATCGCATAATGTAAAGCACTTCGACCACTATTATCAATTGCATTGATATCTAAATAGACAAATAGTTGACTATCTGAAATCAATGTCTTGTCTTTTTTTTTCTCTACAATCTCCTGCGCCACCATTGATTAAAACTTCACAGATTTGATAGTTTAGTCTCGGATTTTGATTTCCACTGAGAACGGCTTTGATCAATGGTGTTCGTCGGTCATTATCGATGACGTCAAGTTTTGCATCTTCACGAACAAGATACTCGACTATTTCGATATGTCCTTTGACCACTGCCAAATGTAACGGTGTCTTAAAAACACAAGAGTATTGAAACAGTTTTTTGAAATAGATTTTCCTACTCGCATCTGTTGATCTTTGAGATTGATTTGTCCTGGTCGAGCAAGTCGCATGACTTTCTGATAGTTTCCTTCCCATGCTGCTTTATGCAATTTATTTTTCTCCAATTCTTTCGATGTAACATGGTACGACGCGAGATTTTCCAACGATGCACTTGCTCGTACAGTACTCGATGTTTTACTTCGAGTTGGCGTGTCACTCAATGACGTTTGAGAGCCATTAAACGATGAACCACGATTAAAGAGTTTGTTGAAAAATTTTGCCATCGTATCACTCTCAAATGTCCAATGTAAAACGGAGAAAAGAAAATAAATGCTGTTCGTTTCTTTTGACATGAGCGACAACCGTAACTCCTAGCAACAGAACGACGGTGAGCAATAGTATTTTTTTCTTCTTCTTCTTCTCTTCTCTTTTCTTTACTGTTGTTGCTATAGGATAAGAGTTAAAATGAATCGTTCGTCAAGCTCAATGGCGCCAGTACTTAATGATTTTCATCAACGTGAAAAAACTCTACGTTCGAAAATTTTAAAAAACGAACAAGAACGTATTGATATCGATTTAAAATTGAAATCTTTAACTACAATTGACAATCGTTTGAAGCAACGTGAACAAATCGAACATATACAATCAATTGTCAATCAACATAATCACGATTCTCAACGAACCGAACAACGAAATCTCCAATTATTAAATGATATTACTCAAGCTGAACAACATCTCCTTCAATTACGAACCAATGTCGAACATGTTATTCGTTTAAAATACGATTATTTACAATATCTCGAATCGAATTATCCCGATTGGCAAAAACGTGTGACTGTGACAACAACAACGGATGCTCATTATGATCAATCATTATCCGAATCGACATCGGGTCTGTCGTTTTCACGTTCAGCACGAGGTGGTTCATTGCGTATGGAATTAAGTCGTACAGGTTTAAATTTTCTTCTCGATTATCTCGAAAAACAATTACATGATACAATTGATAATAAGAAATTCTATCATCATGATGAACCAACAATCTCACAAAAACGTCAAATACTCGATATAGCCAATGATCAACAACGAAATTCACTCGATGAACTCGAACCAACAACAACATCAATGGTTATAGTCGATCAATTACCATCGACAATACGTCGAACAACAGTTAATAAATGTCTATTAAACGAAGATATTTTGTCAGCAAATGTGATTGATCTTGATCGAGATTCAATTCTAAGACAATTACCCGAACAAGATCGGTCATTATGGATACGATTAGTTGATCATTTTACACGTTTAGTTAAAAATCATATTATGACTGCTGAAAATCTTGCAAATCGATTCGCACCATTACTTTTGCCGAGTAATGTTTTTTTTCTTCATGAAAAAGCGAAAAGTGTTCTCAAACATGTCATTGAAAAACAACAAATTCGTCAACCATTAAGTTCCGATGACGAAACAAGTCATTCTATTGCAAGAGTACCACCAAAAACATCATCATGGTTAAACAAATTAACAACGGGCGTCGACGACGATGATGATAGTTCATTATTAACACCAAAGAAAGCAACAACATCGAAAGGCAATGATAGTGATTCGGATGATGATTTTTTCTATTAGATTTTGTGCAAATGTTAGTTCCTTTTTTTTGAAAATAAATCTTTTCATAACAATGACATCTATTTGTTGCATATCGATTGGTTTAGAAAGAACACCAGCCTGGTTATTAACCCAGTCTTTGACACATAGGAAAAATATAAAAAACCTGCCGAATGACGAGAATATTTCTCAATTTAGGATTATGGAATCGATAGAAAACGATGATCCGTGTGTGAATGACATCGAAGATGAAGATTTCGGTATTGGAACAAATGATGATCAAATAGAAGATGAAGAAATCAATCAAGATATCGAAAATGAAATACAAAAAGATGCTAATTCACAACTGGGTATCGATTTGATAGTAGAACCTTCGAAATCATCTAAGTATGAAGATGATGATGAACAAGAAAGTATTACTAGTGAATCTGGAAGTGATGGAGGATATAGTTCGGTTTCAACGACGAGTCCACCACCACCAGCAGCTGGTCAAGGTCGTGGTCGTGGTCGTCCAAGCAAATTGGCCATGACAAAATCGACTGAATCAGCAATTCCCGGTCGTGGAATCCTCACAGTATCGGTACTTGATACCGATGACGAACCGAGCATTAAACAAGCAAATAACAAGGAATATTATACACAAAAATTACCACAGGCTAGAGTATCTCGAAATTACCATAGAAGACACGAAACTCCTGAAGTTAAAGCTGAACGTCTTGCTGCTTTGGCAGCTAAGCCTGCTTTAATCGATTTCACTGTTAAATTCGCACGAATTTCAATCATTGTCGACAAAGATGATTCGGACGAGCAAGGTTTCAAACATGCTCAACAACGTCTTCAAGAACTTTCGCCAACTATCGATTTGACTTCAAAGAAATATTCACATGAAATCTGGAATTCGGGTTTATATATCTATTCACTGACGTTTCCAACTGAACTGACTTGTAATCTACTTGAACTTGTTCCTCAAGAAATCAATAATGAAGACAAACGACCATATTGGCTCTCGTTTAAACAACCACCCGAATTCATCGACAAAAGTTTCTATAAATTAACAAATCAGGATACAACTAAAAAAGGTTGTTTATTTCTTATTGATAATGGTATCAATGCCAGTTTATCACCAGGTGCATTGACAACTATGAGTCGTTTTCATGCTCTCAAACATCACGGTTACAGTAAACGAGGTCGATGGTATATGATTATTTATGATGAATCCATTGATATTCGATCTTATGAACGTCAACCGACAGCTGAACTAGGAACATCACCATCGATTTCTATGAAACATAAGATTCCTCTTGAAATTATCGATCGTGTTGCGATATTCTCGCCATGGAAAGGTGGTTTTGCGTTGTATTTAAATATTAAAGGAAATATTCATGTTTATAAAAAAATAATAAAATCCGAAACTGGTACCTTATTCGAACGACAAGGAATGAAAAATAATACGCCAATACCTGCATTTACAACGATTCGTCTTCGATTTCAATTGATGGACGACGAGATAATTGCTGAAACACTCGAACGAACTGAGACAATTACTTCGACAATGTCCAATGCTGATAAACAAACTTCAATTCAAGCTCGAAAAGAAGAATTACTTCAACAAATTCGTGAAATTTTTCAAAATCTCATTAAATTCTTCGACAAAAATCGTATTCACATTTGTTTTGCTCGTATTAAATCTCATGAAATATCTCTCGAAGAAATTCTATCATTGAATGCAATTAATTTTCAAAGTTTTGTTCGTAATTTTTCATGGACAATGTTACAACAAATGAATTTTCGTGTACAAGTTCAAATTTGTCGTTTTTCATCGGAATTGAAAAAGAAATTAGAAAAATATGAAAATGAACGATTTCCTGAAGAAACATCCGAGCAAATTGATGATCGATTCTATCGGTTGTGTTTATATCTTCATCGACGTGCATCGGAATATATTTTTCTTAATTTAAATGACGAATTCGATATCGCTAAGGACGATTACGAATTGAAATTTAAACGAGCAAAGGAAAAACGAACACAATTGAAAAATTTCAATGAAATTTCGACATCAGCTGCATATGTTCCATCGATTGTTATTACACCAACAACGATTAAAATTCGTCCATTGAAATTATGCAAACTCAATCGTGTTCTACGCGAAGAACGATTCGGTGGCTGTTTAAATTTTGCACTTGTCGAACTGCGTGATGAAGCGCAACGAATGTTATTTGCTACAGTTTTTCGTGCATTAAAAAGTCAAATTCTTCATTTTCTAACGAAAGGCTTTGGTATAACGTCAGATCGAATCTATCGATATCTTCATCATTCACAAAGTCAAGTTAAATGTAAACAATTCTGGTTTTATCATCATGATCAACAAAAACGTTATCTTTCACATGATGATGCTTATACTTGGATGGGAAGTTTCGATAGTGAACGTGTGGTTTCCAAACATACAGCACGTATTGCTTTGTGTTTTACAAGTACTGATCAGAGTATACGAATTCCAGCTGAAATGGTCACCTATGCTCGAGATATTAAAGATAAAACGGGTGATTATACATTTAGTGATGGTGTTGGAACGATTTCGACTCATCTTCGTAATGAAATTAAAAAATATTTAAAATGTAGACATACATTTAGTGTCATACAAATTCGTTACGGTGGTTGTAAAGGTACGCTCTCAGTCGATTGGAGACTTGATATTAATCCACACTATCAACTTGTGATTCGAGATTCTATGAATAAATTTACGAGTGATCATGATCTATTAGAAGTTTGTAAACTATCAGCACCACGAGAACTTCATCTTAATCGACAGGATATCGTTCTACTTGAAAGTCGAGGTATTCCTGATACAACATTTCTTCGTCTACAAAATGATGAACATTTTTGGCTTGTTCGGTCGCTTTTACAAACATCGATTGCCTACGAATTGTTACAAGAGAAACTTGTGCCTGTTTTTGAACTTCGAAAGATAGCATTGAAAATGAATATTGTCAATGAACCGTTTTTTATTCAATTAATTATTACATGTTCTTTTAATATTATTCGAGAATTAATCGATCGAACACGGATACGTATGGATAAGAATAGAGCGAGAAATATGTTCGGTATTGTGGATGAATATGGTGTGCTTGAGTCAGGACAAGTTTTTATTCAATATACAAAAACAAGACCAAAACAATTGAAAAATTTCGACGGAGAAGGAGGAGGAGGTTATAGTGAAGAACTTGAAGTTTATACAGGCAAAGTTGTAGTAACTAAAAATCCATGTCATCATCCTGGTGATTTGAGAGTATTCGATGCTGTCTCTCATCCTTATTTAGAACATTTGAAAGATGTTATTGTTTTTCCGCAGAAAGGCGATCGACCACATTCGAATGAAATATCTGGATCGGATCTTGACGGTTTGATTTGAATAAATTTCTTCACATTATCTTCTTTCTTTTTCAGGTGATGAATATGTAGTTATTTGGCATGAAGATTTAATTCCTACGACACCAAATGAAAAACCTTATAATTACGATGGAGTTAAAAGATCAGATGATGATTCTGATACGTCGGATGAGCCTGATGAATGGGATGAAGTGATGCCTTCGATTGAACCAGAAGAATCGAATGAATCGTATAAACTCAAACGACCAATAACTCGTGATGATATCAATACAGTTGTGATGAGAATTAGCGAACAGGATTGTCTTGGACCTTTGTCAAATATTCATCTTGCCTATGTTGATAAGAAACCAAAGGGAATCAAAGCACGAGTGTGTAAGAAATTAGCCGGAGCGATTTCCAAAGAAGTTGATGCAGCTAAAACTGGTAAACATCCGTTAAGTGAGGAACAACTCAAACAATTCCGAGAAAAACTAGATAATAAATATCCTGATTTTATGAAAACTCGAGGCAAAAGAGAATACTATCCATCGAAACGAGTACTTGGTAAGTTTGACAATGATTTTACTTTGAAAATCTTCGAGATTTCACCCTATCTAGGTAAATTGTATCGTTCGGCACGACGTGCTGTCACAGGTTGGACTCAAGCTATTAACAATCATGGTAATACTCATCACATTCAATTAGCACTTTCGTTGATGTCCGATGACAAAATATCAGCAGATGAAGTCAAATCATTCGATTCAAAGATCATTCTCGATCCGGATATTCGTCATGAACATTATTCAGACTATCTTAAAGAGATCAAAGTCTTGTACAGAAGCTACAAACAGGAATTATTAGAAATTATAAGTTTGTATCATTTTCATGATGAAATCGATCTTTTCTGTCGTTGTGATTCAATGGATGCATCCGTTGGAGGAGGTAAACGAGGTGGTCTCGAAGATTCAGGTGCAGTTGAATTGGAAAATCTAACCGAACGAATTAAACAACAATTCTATCACGAATTTGAAATCATAAGAAAACAACGTCGTTGTTGCAAACGTGTAGAAAAATCAATTCGATTTGGTCGAACCTTATACAAATTTGAATCTTGTGAAGATTGTCTAAATAAAAAAACAGCTAAAGCAGTTTGTGCTTACATTTACACGTACGAACAAGCTAATAATCTACCACCAAAATCAACTCGACGAATTCTTAGTTTTCCATGGTTATTTGCTTCGCATTTACTTCATGCTCGAATATCAAACAATTTCGAAAATTATCAACCACCGAATGCAACAGTTGTTGGTCAAGCTTGTCAATTATATCTTCAAAATCTCGTACCACAATTCCGAGCGTTTACTCCAACGAATATAACAGATCAAAGTCAAATCGAAATTTTCTATAGTAGCCCGTCGATCGAAAGAAAATCTATGAAAATTACGTTACTACAAGCTTGTTTTATTGAAATCTTGAATGATTGGTTAACTAAACAGAATATTTTCGGTACTGAATGCGATGAAACCAAATTTAAACCACTCATTTCAGAAACAATTTGGCATGAACTTTTAGTTGAATTTCTTTCCAATGAAAACATACCTAATGTTCGTCTTCTGTTTAAATCAGAAACTCAAACCATAAGCAATGAAAATTATACTCAAACATTGAGAACTTATTCTCGAACTTGGAAACAGAACGAACTTATACTCATCGAACAAATGTTCGAAAATATTCGTTTACTTGCTGTTAAACGAGCCGATGAAACTAGACAAACTATTTGGAGCTATCTAGACGAATACATCATTTTAGCGTTACAATCAATTGCAATCACTAAACAATTGAACGACAAATGGATTTAATTATCCCTTTTTTACACGAATAAAATTTATTTGAAATATTTTTTTTTCATTTCAGATATTCATCTTGATATAATTACAATCACAACAATAGCAAAAAAACATGACTGTAAATAATCATTATCATGCCAATAGATAATTGGCTTGTATTTGCTTATTGTATGTTATTTTCATCGATTATAATTTGTGGTTTAGTTCCAATGTTCTTCCGTTTACTAAATGCACGTCAACGATATTACGATCGTTTTCAATTCGAAAATGAATCTTCTATTCACTTTGACTATGAACTTATCCCGTATATTGACGATGATAATGTGTCTGTTTAAAAAAAATTTATTTTAGATTTTTGAAAAGAAAATAAAGAAATGAATATCAATCTAATTGTGACGATTTTTTGGTTAGGCTTGTCAGGAGGTGTATTGATTCCTGGTCTTTGGCTGTTGTTCGATGGGAAATCGAAAGTGAAAATGATTGATTTCATTCTTCATCGATTTTATCTATTTGGAAAAATGAAAAATTCGAATGAAAAACTATTTACTGATGTACCAAAAGCTTGTTTTCGACATTTTTATATTTTCGGTCTTTTAATCAACATTCCACTTGTGATTATTTATCAAACAGAAATTTTTCTCTTCAGTCTTTTTATTGTTCATATGTGTCGACGTTTATACGAATGTTTCTTTGTTCATCAATATAGTACTCATGCAAAAATGAGTTTCATTCATTACGTCGTTGGATTGATTCATTATCCATGTGTAGGTTTAACAATTCTTGTTGATCATCAATCGTCATCATCAACAACAACGACGATACAAAATCGATTATTTGGTTTGATATTATTTCTCATTGGCAATTATATCCAATGTCAAACTCATTTAACATTAAGCAAGCTTCGTCAAACTTCGAAAGAAAAAGAAATCTATCCGATTCCGCACGGTTTCTTTCTGTTTGAATATATATCATGTCCAAATTATTTCGGCGAAATTCTTATTTATATTTCATTATTCTGTCTTAGTCATAAAACAAGTTCATTCTTGTCATTAATTATTTGGATATTTGTCAATCAAATTCTATCAGGTTTGTTTACACATCGATGGTATTGTCAAAAATATCAACAAATTTATCCTTCAACTCGACGTGCCATTTTACCTTTTCTTCTTTGAATGATAAAAATGATTTATTTTCACTGACATCTATCAAACCTTTCTTTTCTTCTTCTTCTTCCATATCGCGTGTTTCTATAGAAACGTTGTTAATGCCTACCTACTTTATTGGAATAAAGGATACATTTTTGATTTGAAGTGTGAAAATGGCTGTTGCAAGAAGCGAATTGACAAATGTTCGTTCATCAGTAATCTTCGAAATTTTCCTCACAATAAATCGTTGGTGTGTGTTCGCTTGGTTGCTCATTGAATCGCTTAGTTTTGTTTATAAAAATGCTGTTTTAATCTATCCTAATCAAGGTCATATAGCAGGCGAGATTATTCTCATGTTAGCTGTATTTTTCGTTGATCTACTTCGAATTCTTCTTGGTTCAATATCGAATCGAACAGAAAGTATTCTTCTCTCAATTGGAACAATTATTCTGACAGTTGCCATTTTTTTTGGTTATCTCTATTTTATTCTTTGGCAAGTGTTCGTCATTCGAGCTGAATTAATAATGACAATTATTTCGTTAGTATTTACTGCAAGTGGAATTGTTTTTCTCATTTTATGTATTATTTTCTTTGCACAAGATTCACCAATACCACCGATCTATCGACAAATGTCTTATCGTACGGCGACGTAAATAATCATATTTCTTTTCTTCTTTTTTTCTTCTTCTTCTTTTTTTCGTTTCAATAAAATACACTTGAAAAACAAGAAAATATTTTTAGCGGAAATCGATATAAATTATTGAAACGGAGAAAAAAAGTCAGTTATTAGAGCGGGAGACAATCAGTTCGCCGAGTTTACTTTTTTTTTGACATATTAATCGTATGGAAAAAACGAAGACAAGTAGCAACAAATCACAATCTAAACTCGTTGATGAACCTGTTCTTAATGATATAGCACGTCGTCTATATCTAATTGCTGTAGATAATGAACGACAACAACGACGACGACAACAACAACAATCCAAACAGAAAACACTTGGTCAACGACAGAATATGTTAATTAAAAAGAAAAAATTAACGATCGAAGATATTGATCGTTTATTCGAAGAGAAACGTTTACGACCAGCATCGATTCAAAGAGATCTCTATGATATCTATAAGAAATCAACACATCGCATACGTTCTATGTTAGACATTCATCAAATTGATCAATTCATTGAAAATACTCAAAAACGAAAAATATCAAATTAATGGGATAATTGAGAGACATTATCAAGGACAATAAAAATGCCTCGAGTCTAATGTACATCTGTTTATATGTCTTGACTAAATTCGAGATGAGAATACAAATAAAAAGAAGATTTAGCTTGTCAGTCTCGTTTTCTTTCTTTCTATGAATAAAATTACACATTCTTCTTTTTCGAAGATTATTTTCTTATCATCATCAACACAATATCAGTATTCATTAAGCGAGACAAGCGGAAGTCGAATGATATAATGAGTTTTTGCTTGCTAATGAAAATCTTATTTTAAAAGTTAATTGAAGACAAAAACAAAAACACTTGAATTCAACATGCTATTGATTTGTTTTGTTGTTGGTGGTGTATAATGATTGAGAAGCATTTTCCTTTAGAATTAAGATGACATATACTTGAAAACAAAACAAAACAAAAAACTTGTTCAGATCTTCATCTCGGATGCTAACGAAATTTTTCCTTTCTTTTTCTTATAAAATCTTGAAGAACTGGTTTTTTTGTTTGCCTTGATATGCTCGACAATACATTTGTTTAACACGTCGCGTACCAATCATATTCTATATCAATATTGATTTTTAATGACTGGAAGTTTTTGAAAAGAAAACGAAGAAAAGTAAATAGAATATCGATGCGTAAAAAACAAAATTCAGTGTAATAATTAATGAAAAATGAGAGAGAGAGAGACAAAGAAAAATACGGGATGTGGCAATGATAACAGAAACAAAGCTGGAAGAGAGTTTCTACACTCTTCTTTTTTTTATTATCGTCGTCGTCGTCTTTTTCTTCTTCTTCTGCTGTTTCTTCTTTTTTTTTGTTGTTTTTATCAAGTAGATTAACTTACAAAGACGAAGAGACAGAGAGACTAAGAGAGGAATAATAAAGTGAAAGCGAGAGAGAGAGAAGATTTGCACCGACACGCATCCTTCTTCATTCATAGACGTCAAATTTCTCAATGGTTATATGAATTCCTAAGAAGAAGAAAAATAAAACAAACAATGCATTTATTTAATTGTTCAATTATCTTGTGTATAATTTCGGAAGTATTTGCATCGACAGGTCAATATGGCCGTCGACATGGTAATGTAATTCTAGGTGGATTATTTCCTGTTCATGAGTACGAAAGTCCACAAAGACCCTGTGGAGCTATTAGTCAATTTCGTGGTATTCAACGTTTAGAAGCCATGATTTTTGCTATCGAACAAATCAATGCCGATCGACATTTATTACCTGGTATTGAATTAGGTGCATTAATCTTAGATACATGCTCGGATGATAACTATGCACTAGAACAGTCACTTCGTTTTGTTCGTAGTCGTTTAGCATCGGCAACATGTACATGTGTAAATGAATCTTTAGTTGAATCATTTCATAATGATTATGTATTTGGTGTTGTTGGCGGAACATTAAGTTCCGTAAGCGTCACTGTTGCTAATCTATTACGTTTATTTCAATTACCACAAATATCTTACGCATCAACAACACCGAAATTAAGCGAACCATCATTCGATTATTTTGCACGTACAGTTCCGTCCGATTCGAATCAAGCTCGAGCTATTGTTGATATTTTACAACGTTTAAATTTCACCTATGTAAATACGATCTATTCGCATGGTGATTATGGTGAAGGTGGCTTTCGAGAATTTAAACGTCTATTGAAATTATCGACTATAGGTGATGAATTAACAAATTCAACACGAAAACGACAACAACGTATTTGTATAGCCGATGAACAACGTTTGAAACGTGATGTATCAATATATGAAATAAAAAATATTCTCGAACCAATGTTAGAACGTTCGAAAACTGATGTTCAAGTCAATGTTTACGTTTTGTTTGTGACCAAAGAAGATGCAAGAAAATTACTACAAGCCATCAAACTCTTTAATGGCACACATCGACCTATTCTAATTGCTAGTGATGCTTGGGTAGACAATAGCAAACTTCGTTTTTTTTTTCAATTTATATAATTTTCTAGTTGTTATTGTAGGGTAAAGAATCGTCAGTTGTTATTAATGGTGAAACGGATGAAATAGCTGTCGGAGCATTAACATTAGAACTTGTTTCTATTCAACCGTATGCATTTGAAAAATATTTCAATTCTTTACGACCAAATTTAGTCAAAGAAAATCTACATGAAAACGATGATACCGATGAACCAATCAGTTCAATACGTAATCCATGGTTCAATGAATTTTGGGAATATCGTTTCGGTTGTAAACTATCATCGGACTCATCATGTACGAACTATCAATTAAATGAAACCAATTGGGATAGTAAATTACAGTTCATTGTTGATGCTGTCTATGTCTTCGCTCAAGCCTTACATGCATATTTTAATTGTACATCAACAATTTGCCTGAGTCCATCATTTAATAATATTAATGGTACACAATTATTTCAGATTATTCTTGAAAAAACATTTTCAAGTAAGAACACAAGAGACAAAAAAAAAGCAGAACAGCTCAAAATAGAAATATGCAGAGATTTAGTTGTTCTCATTTTTTGACATATGTCAAATCGATTTGATAATCTAATCAATGACAAAAGCATAATACCAGAAAGAAAGAAAAAGAAGAAGAAGAGTCTATTCCGATAATTTCGTTGTTCTAGTGCCTGATTTTCGACATATACAATTCAATTCCGAACGGTTTGTTCCTGGTCATTATCGAATTTATAATTATCGTCGATCACATTTGGCATCGACAGATATCAATGCATTGCCGTACGAGTACGTGTCTGTTGGCGAATGGAAAATCGGTCGACACGATATCGGTCAATTAAATCTTGCGATTGATTCAATTGTTTGGCCAGGTTCGAATAGTTCATCCATAGTACCGATTTCACGTTGTTCCGAACCGTGTCGTATCGGTGAATTGAAACAATTTCAAGGCGATTCATGTTGTTGGGTTTGTACATCTTGTCCTGAAACATCGATTGTCAATGATACAGATGAACATGAACGATGTGAACGTTGCGAAATTGGCTATTGGCCAACAGCAAATCGAACAGCTTGTTATAAATTAAAAGAAACTTACATTGAAATCTTGTCTGTTCAAGCTCTTGTTCCAATTAGTTTTTCTCTACTTGGTAATTTGTTGACACTCTACGTTGTCATACTTTTCTATCAAAAACGTGAAACACCCATTGTCAAAGCCAGTGGCAAAGAACTTTGCTTTATTATGTTAGGAGGTATTCATCTATGTTATCTCATGACATTTCCTATTCTTTTACGACCACGTCTTCTTACATGTCTTATTCAACGATTAGGCATTGGTCTCGGATTTTCTATGATGTATTCAGCATTATTAACTAAAACCAATCGTATTGCACGAATATTTGAAAGTACAAAGAAACAAGGCAGATTACGTCCACAATATATATCTCCTCATTCTCAAGTTGCCATTTGCTCGTGTTTAATTGCAGTTCAATTATTTATTTCACTTCTTTGGTTTGCTTATGAACGACCTGGTGTAACACTTGTTGGTTACGATCGTCTTGTGATTTTAAAATGTTCAGTCGATAAACATACATTTCTCTATTCATTAAGTTACAATGTTATTCTCGTACTTATCTGTACGATGTACGCTATTCGTACACGAAAAGTACCGGAAAATTTCAATGAAACGAAATTTATCGGTTTTACATGTTATACAACTTGCATCATTTGGTTAGCTTTCCTGCCAATTTATTTCACAGCCAATGAAGCCAATAGTCATCAAGTAGATTTTCATTATGATTATTTTCTTTTCCTTTATTTTGATTTGTAGGTGCATGTCATGGCACTTTGTATAACTATATCACTTTGTGCAAGTGTTGCATTAGTTTGTCTTTTTTCGCCGAAAGTCTATATTATTCTTTTTCATCCAGAAAAGAACATGCGTTTAACTAAACAATTGAAAGCTCAAGCAAATAGTATTAAATTTGCATCACAATTAGCTAACAAACAAGATCTTCCAACACAACGGTCATTTCTCAATGATCTATCAACTAGTGATGGTCAAACGAAATCTTTTGTCAGCAATGATGTCAATGATGATCATTGTCAAACATTAGTTAATCATACGCAAAAACAATCGAAAATGCCCACGATTATTACAACAAATCAATCGATCGATGACAATTGTACGACAAATGAAAAGTATCAATTAAAAATTCAACGTTTTCATTATGATGATAATGATAGTCTTAATTCTAATCCCGGGCAAGATGAAGACATTATGATATGATGATGAAGAAGAAAAACAACATAAGCTGATTGTCGCTAGTAGCCATGTAACAATGTTTGTTGTTGTTGGTTGTTGTTTATTTTCTAGATAAACGTTTTGTTCTTTTCCTCGACAAAAAAAATCAATTAATCGAAATGAACCTCATCTTTCTTTTTTATTTATTAATAAAACGATAAAAATGTATTTGTGTGGCGTTTGTTTTCTTTTTTCAATGGCTGTTTTCTACCAATAGAAATCCGTTCGTAGACCATTACATTACATCTTACATACACATCGGTTTCGAGTCGAGAATATGGCATTCAGTGCTTTTTGTTTGCTCGAAAAAACAATACTAGAACATAATTTCCTCATTGATTTTTATTTTTCAGAATTTGTTTTTCTTTAAAAACCTTCGATTAACAAATTATGTCGCATCTTTGCCGTCTCGCACCTCGTACACTCTTCTACGTTTCACGTGCAAATGCACATAATTATGCACCGGGTACACAAGTCAAAGTCGATGGTGTCAAAGGCGGTCATCATATTGTTTCGGGTTCGGGTCAATTTATTGCTACAGACGGACCAAATGCACAAACAAGAACTAATATTGGCGGTGGAAGTAGTGCCAGTATGTTGCCCGGTGCTCAAACAGTTCATGATAAAACCAATCCAACAAAAACAACCGGAGATAATCGAGAAAATCGAGGCAAAGCTGGTCAAGACACCGCGTAAACAACACGAGAAAACCTTTAGTTTAAGTTCTATGTCTTTGTTCGTCTTTAGTCATCAATCAATTTTCAGTAGTCCAGCTGGTATAGCCGGTATTGCTGTTGTTGGTGCAGTATCAATTTGTAAGCATGAGAAAAAGCTAATGTTTACACATTTGAATAATGTTCGTTTAACTTGTTATCTAGATGCTGCATATAAAATGTTAGCTGGTAATTCTCCAGATCAAGAAGCTAACCTTCGAGATAAGAATGCTCGACTTACTCGACCAGATCTTCAAGGTCAATCGGACGCGCACAATAAACTAGCTGCTGAACAAAATCCCAAGAAGCCTAATTAAATTTGACATCTCCCCTCGAAAGTTTAATAAACTGAATTTTTCTTCTTCTTCATCTTCTTCTTCTTTTCCACATGAGTGTTTTCATCATCGTTCTTGTAGTTCATTGTCCAAGCAGAAAGAAAAAAAAAGCAAACAGCAGCAAAAGAAAATTTAGCTAACTAGATTTCCAAGTACTTTTCTCTCGTTTTTCTTTTTCTAGATCATGAATCTTTTGAAATTCACTCGTTTTATACCGACATTTGTCTCGCGTGCACGAGCCAGTCAAAGTTCTCTTCCGCCGACACCCGGCTCAGTACAGAACTTCATTTCATACCTAATGCTCAGTTCAAAATCTACTGCTCTAGGGTGTACCACTCACCGGCAGTACGAAAACTGTCGAACAAACTGGTGGAACGAAACCCGGTGACTCATCAGTACTTCCCAAAAGTACAACACAATTCGATCATTCGAATCCAACGAAAACAAGTTCGGATGCACCACCATTAGATCATGATCACGTCGATATCGAAAATAAGAAACGTTCGACAAGTTCATCATCATCAAAGTAGATTTCAGTTGTTATTTTTTGTTCATTTTATTCATTATTTGCGTTTTCTAGTGAACCTAAACCATCTCCAGGTATTCGAGGTGGCAAATTAGTTGCTCTCGTTTTACTTACTGCTGGGATTTGTACGTTCTTTCAACCTTGTTACTAGTAGCTGTTTTATTCGATTGTTAATTTAGATGCCGGCTTTAAAATGATAGGTGGCAACTCGTGTCCTAAGAAATCGTGTGAACTCGAAAAGAATGAACACTATCGTCGTGCCACTGCTGATCATCAACCTGATAATGCCAAGGGAACGGATGTCAGAGCATAAATTTCTAATTACCCTCTAATTTATTCTCGCGATTAGTTTTTTTTTAAATACATACTTATTTTTACAATAAAAACAAGTAGATCTGATCTTTAAAAATAGAAAAAAGAATTCAATTTCATCTAGCGTCATCATCATCCACTGACAATGATTTTCATTGGATATCAAAGAAAGAAATCATTTCAATTCTATTGAGCAATAACAACAGACAGAAAATTTATTTAAAAGGCAAAAAAAGAGAGCGAGTCCTTTGTCAATTCAAATGTCATTGAATACACGTCAAAAACGAAGACGAGAACTTCGAGAAGAATATGTCGAACAGACTGGATTGATTTTCAAATTACCTGATGAAACACTTTTGACGATATTTAAATATTTTTCAACTGAAGAATTGATTCTAGTAGCTGGGTTTGTTTGCTCATTTGTGCATTTGATTTTGTTCTGTAATTTAATTTTTAATAGAACTTGTAAATGGTTTCGAAATATTGCGTATGACGAAGAACTTTGGACAACAATTGATTTAACATCAAAAACCTATTCAAATCGACAGTTAACGAAATTCTTTCATCGTTTTCCTCGTGAAGCAACAGAAATATTGAAAATTTCCGGCGAAATATCTCATAAAAATTCCGGTGTACCACCTCCATATATCGAACAAGTCAATTCTTTAATACGCTCATCATATTCAAATCTTCGAGATTTACATATTATTCAATATAATTTCAATAGCAATGTGACAACTGTAAATAATATAACTTGTCTACCGACGAATTTACATGGTCTCTATTTCAAACGATGTGAAATACCCGTTCGAGCTATGTCAAATAGTGTCACATTCTTTCAATTACCAACTAAATCATTGAAAAATTCAACAACAAACTTTTCACTTCAACAATTAGAAATCTTCTCAGTTGAAAACTGTGTATGTATGATATCATCTGCACTCGAATCTTTGCCTAATCTTTGCCCGAAATTAGTCGAATTAAATCTCAATGGTTGCTATCGTATTACGCCGACGAGTGCATTCGTTAACATGCTTCTCTCGTACAGCAATACACTTCGTCGATTATATCTCAGCGAAACAAAAATCACCGACGATACGATACACTCAATCTGTCGAAAATTAAAACGATTAAATCAATTCGATATTCGCGAATGTAATCAAGTCACAGTCAATATTGTCGAAAATTTATTGACATTGAATCAATTGGAAATCTTACTTGCTAATGATTCAATACGAAATTTGTACGATCAAAAAAAACTCGAATCATGATAATTTTGTTTTATTTCTTGTTGAAAGAAAACAACATATCAATAAAGTTTTGCAATTCTTTTCTGTTTGTTATCATCTTGATCTTCATTGGAATTTTCATTTGACTCTTTATCATAGCAGACACATCGTCGTTTTTTACATGTGCCACCGAGTTTATTTTTGCTTTGACAAAATAATGAACATTTCGGATCGATCGCATTGGAATCCGTAAATTGAAAGCAGATTTTCGATTCACTTTCGCCTGGCGGCCATGCCCAACAGCAAACTGTTGAGAAAATAATCAGAACAATCACCGATTGCCAAAAGAACATTGCTTGACCTTTTTTCTTTCTTCACTCGTATTCAAACTGATAGATAAGGGCGAATATTCAATGGATTTTATATTTTCAATTTGTTTGCCGAGAGATTAACTAAAATCCTGTTAAGTCTTCGAGACATACTGGGCATCAAGTCAATGTATGGTTCGATTTATATTTTATATATAATTTATGAAAGACACGCAAAAGGGTATATATATATATATATAAAATAACAACAATAAGAGAGAAGAAAAATCTGACAGATAAACAGCTCATTGGATTTATGGGGACGAATTTTTGTTGTTTCCACTTAGAGTACGTGGTGCACGAGGAGGTATAGGTGGAGGCTTGGCGTTGTTGACTGGTGGAAGATCATCATTTGATCCGCAAAGAGAATTATCAAAAGCAAATGTATCACTTGAAATCGTTGGATGACTATCAAGACTTGTTTGTCGACCTAGAAAGTAGAATTGATTGACGTGTATAAATACGTATGTGTATTGTTGAACTAACGAGTTAGTGTATCTGTATTCGATTCAATAGATTGACTTGATGTTCGAGAATGTGAAGATGATGGCATCATGAATAAACGAGATACACGTGAATGTGAACGCCATGTATGTGTCGGTCGACGTATTGGCTAGAAATGAGAAAATTCGAAATCAATTTTAGAAAAATAAAATATCTGATCAATTTACAAAAGATTTCGGTGAGGAATCAGCTGGTTCAATTTGTTCTTTGAGTGTAACTAGATAATTTTGAAAGTTATTTTCATCTTCGAAACCTTTCATTGGATTTAATCGTTTTAATTCTCGTTGTATGTCCAAATTCGGCGTGATAGCATAGGGCATATTTTGGTACTGTTGAATTTCTGAGAGATGTTCGCCGATTTGTTGAAATTTTCGAAAATTAATCAATGTTTCACCAGTTGGCAAAACAATTGTGTTATGTTTTTCTTTCATTTGTGCAATACGTGTTTGATTATTTGCTAAGATTAAAACCGAATAAATAAGAACAAAATCTCACTCAATTGGTTTTGTCTTTTACCGATAAATGGCACGACTGGCAACGGACTTTGTCGTAATTTTTCAAAATACAATTTAAAATGTGAATCTTCGCCAAGCATATCATCGACTAAGGTAACAAATGTTCGACTTTGTTTGCTCAAACGCTAGAAAATTCGATTGAATATCGATATTGAAAATGAAACACAAACAAAAATGCTTACATCCCACGTATGTGGTAATGATTTTTCTAAGTCAATAATACCGCCGAAAATAATCGCAAAAACAGCAGCAAAATTCTTCTTTTCATACGCTCGAATAGCGATTTGAATAAATCGTTCGGCAACGGCTGCACGTTCGTCGAAATTCGACGTTTCTAAAATCGATCGTTTGCACCAAAATCCTAGCTAAAATAACGAACGAACAAACAATCAGTTATTTGATTTTTTCGGCTGCAAAAACTGACCACTTTATCTAAGAATTTCATATAATTTTGCAGATTATACAGATTGGGCAAACGATAGAGTAATTCTTGTGAAGTTATCGCACGAAAATACGTCGAACACATGAGAGTAATTTGATCGGATAGATCTTTGAGATCGTATTGAAATACATCGAGATCTTCGATTTGTTCTTGTTGATTACTTAATAATTCTTGTTGTTGTTTGTTCTTCATTGGATCTTGATAATCAATTGCCTAGAAAAACATTCACGAGAATATTTCATTTCGTCGACATATTTTCAACAGACTTGTTTATCAATTAATTTCAAAATACTCGTTTTAAATTGATACAATCCACCTGTGTCAGATATCGATTGTAAAAACGAACGTAATTGATCGAGTACATGATCGTTTGATTCGATTAAGTCGCTGAAATATTTGTCAACCCATTGACGAATAACATTCAAAACTCTAGATTAAAAATTATTAAACATTCCTCGAAAGACACACAAACACACACTCACCTTAATTTCACTGGTTGAACATATTCTTTTCGAAATTTTTTCAATTGTTGTTCAGTGTAGAGATGAGCTGATGCTGGTTCGGGCACATGATATCGTTCAATGAGAAGATAGAGTAATTGAAGTGATGTACAATAAGATTTATATGTCATGAGAAATGATTTAACAAAACGTGGATGAAGAAATTGATGATGTGTGAGATATTCAATCAATTTTTCTAATGTTGCACAGCGAATTGTAAATGATGATGATGTTGTCTTATCATTGATATGATAGTCGATTTGAATATTCGACGGGCTATTTGGCGAACAGAATCTGCAAAATAGAACGATCATTCAAAAGGAAAAAAAACAATCAATTTCTTCTACTTGTATTTCAATGGATCAGGAGTCAGTAAAATTTGTTGAGCATCTTCAGTCATCAATATATTGTACAATTCACGTTGTAGTACGCTAAAACTCAACAGATGAATAATCATATTCACAAATAAATAGCTAACCTTTTATTTCGTATGTAAATCAGTAGACATAACCATTGATTTTTCTCAAGTTCAGTTCGAGCAGCGAGAATGAAATTCTTTTCTTCAGTTTGAATTTCGAATACATGTTGAAATTCTAATTGAAATCGTTGATTAAAAAGAACTTTAAACTCTCAAATTTTTATTTACCAGGAATCGAAATTTGATCGTTGATTTGAAATTTTCTCAACCAAATTTTCTCCTTGAATTTCCATTTTTCATTCGAAATCGCCTTACAAAGACATAGAACCGTTGAAAATAAAATCGCTCGACGATCAACATTCGTAACAACATTTGACGATGAATTCTGCACAACAATATGTTTTAAATAACTATCCATTAACGAATTCGATTCTTTTAAATCCCAATTTTCAATTAATTGTTTCCAATTTTGATTTTTCTTTTCAGTTATTTTCGGCATATTAAACGAATGAATACTCAGATTACTACAAAACAAAATTTAAAAAAAAAACGATGACTATTTGTTGAAGATTACATGTTTAATTTAGCTCGTTTGATATGAAAACTATTCTGTCGAAGTACACTGAGAACATCAGTCAATTGAGCCGATTCAGATTCAGTATAAAGAGCCAATTTCTGAACAGAAAACAAGATCGATTCAATTCAATGATGATGAAAATGGAAGTTTTTGTACTTCGAGATAGAGAAGGTATTGTTGAAAATGATAGATTGGTGTGTGAAGTAATGCTGGAAGAAGATAACGATAGGTTTCTTTGGTTTGATCGGATTTCGACTGAAAAATGAAGCTTTTTTTGGTTAAAGAAAACACGACAATTTTATTTTGCTCGAACTTCTAAATATCGTTTGACATTTTCGTTGTTTAAGATTTGTTTGAATTGTTCGTCATGTTGTTCGGAGAGAATCACCTGAGTATATTTCGTATAACATTCGAATTCATTGCCCTGAATTTGAAGATAAACAGACATCTTTTTTTTTCAATGGTTCGAGAAAATCATTTTACTTCGATGAAATTTTGAAATGGTTCGTAGAGTGAAATACTTTTGCTCATATCTTCTCGCATTTCTTTTGCATCTTCGAGATCGGACAGAAATCGACTGGTTAGATCGTAGATATCATCAATACAGCCGAAAACATTATCGACAATCTGAACAAAAAAAAAGCCAAATTGAATTTTGATTTGAATGCAATTTAACAAACTTCAATTTGATGGATGAAAAATTCTCGAAGTGGATTTCGAAAGAATTTAATTAATAATTCCAAATCATCTTTATATTGAGTTTCTGTTATGATAAAATGTCGAATTAATTCGTTGTATGTCATTGTTGATATGGATGTATCGATTTGATGAGTAGGATTAGTTGGATTTGAATCCGAACGAAGTATTTCAAGAAAAGTCTGCATCGAAAATCATTAAAAAGAAAAGCAAAATTCATCATGTCTACCGTATCAGCATTCATAACTAAATCGATATCATTAGCAACGATTTCATTTTTGCCCAATCGATTGACATAATCATTAGCAAGCTTGATTAGAAATAACACAATAGCTGAATTTTCTTTTTTCAATATATACAAACTTTTAATAAATCCTTCGTGCAATGTTCGAGCGTGTTCGCTAAATAACTGATATCCATTTCATTATGTATTCCAAATTCCTTTCAAAATACAAAAAAAAACCGAGAGAAGATTATGGAGAATACTCATTTGTTTTTCTTCGTCAAACTTTGTGAATTAATGTTTGTAATTGATCAATAAGAAAAATTCGTTTTCGACTATGATGTCGATTTAATGCATATTGTGCTTCGGGATAATTGATATATAGCCTAGAGTCAGTTAGAAGAATAACAGTAACATGTTATGTTGTCCTCAAAGATTCCGCAAAAAAAAAGATAATTATAGTCGAACGAGAAAGAGAGGAGAAGAAAACAACATACGGTTGGCAAAGATCGACAACTCAAGGAAAAACATTCTCTGTCGCGAGCTTTTTTTGTTTTGTGTGTGACCTTTGATTGAAAATAAAACAAAACTCGAGTTGTACCATTAATCTTTTCTTGTTGTCTAGCTTAGAGAAAAGAAAACATATGTCCTATGCGTGCGTGCATACGTACCATTGTTCGAGTTCAGCTCGATGTGGATATTGTCGAAGAAGAAAACGTAAGATTTTGTACAAAAATTGTTGAATATTTTGACATGCATCATCATGCAATTCCATCAATGGATATTCTCGATAGAATATCTAGACGATAAAATATATAAACAAGTTCATATAGATTTTTTCTTGTTGCCGAAATCTTCTCTCTTACAGTTAGAATTCCAGGGCGTAAGAATTTTTCCCATTGTGCGGACAAATTACTATTCATTTGTTGTCGTTGCTGTTCTTCTTATATTCAACAGATAGAACAACACAAGAGATCAATTATCTAGAACATATTTGAATAAATAACACATTTATATTTCATCGAATGAAAGAAGATTACAAATGAAAAAGAAAATAGACGAAAATATTAAAAAAGAAAAGGAATTAAATCAGAATAGATTTTAACTTTTCGAAATGTTATTTTTTCGAGAAAAATTTCCAATAGATAACACCACCTAAGATGCCAAGTTCGATGAGAATTATAGTTAACAGAAGAACTTTATTAAGAATAACTCTAGATAAAATTTTGATTAATAAACAAAACGGAAAAAATGAAATGAATTTCTACCTGCTGTACATCAATCGAAGTGTTTTTCCACCAAGTTTTATATTCTCATTACCTTCATTTAACTAGAAAACAAACAAAAAACACATTCGAAATACAGCAACGAAAATGAAAATACTTTATCTTGAGTACGAAGGAGTGTTTCACGTTGTTGAGTTAGATCACTCATAATCTCATGTCCTAATTGTTCAGTTTCATGTGCAATTTGTCGACTATCTCGAAGTACTTCACCAGTACGAACAGCCGATGCATGACCTCTCAAAAGTAATTCACGTTGTTGTTGGCCGAGTTTCTATGAATGAAAAACAAATTTCTGTCAAACAAAAAAAACAGAAAGAAACAAACATCATTCTCGCCGTCAAATCCTGAATTCCATGCACCATGTACTGGCATTCGACTTGCATTTTCCTTTTTAAAAAAGAAAACAAAAACATTTTCTTCGTTTTCTAATCAATTCAAGAACGTACTAAACGTTGACGAAGTTCGTCAATACGTTGTCTGAATTGTCTGCCGTAGGATGGATCGAGTTTCTCAAGTTCTCGTGCTGATCTTGCAGCTTCATCGATCGATTTTTGAACTTGATATTTGCTGCTTAAATTTCGTGCTAAATAAAAAAAAACGATTGTCGAACATCAACGATCATATCGAAACACGTACATCTCTCAATTGTTTCGACATCTTTTGAAATCTCATCGACGCGTGCCGATAATTGCTGTCTCAAATTAAATGCATCAGCCATAATCGAACTACAAACAATCTGCAATAGGAGAAAAATGGTTTATCTCGTGCTTATTTATCTTCTGAGTCAAAATATTTCTATGCGTTTGTTGTTGTTTTTTTTCTCCACGCTATCATAAGATTTATTTTCATGTATACACGTGAAACAAAACAAAAATTTCCTTTTTCCATAACCATAAAACGCAGAATGAATGAATGGTTAATTCATTCGATTCGAAAAAACGAAAGAGAGAAAAACAAAAATGTTTAAAACAGAATTTAAGAAAAAGTTCACAATGATATGCATATGCGGTGTACGTTTGTTTCTAAGCCATTCGAACACTTTGAATTATTTGGAAGACAGCCGAACCAACAACAACAAAAACAAACAAAGCTAAAAGCCATGGTCCAACAGGTGTTTTCGATTCCACTTGTTTGTTTGATTTAGGAACATTGCCACGTTGAGTTACTTTACCGCTGTGAACTTCATTAGCACGTTTTCGTTTCGATGAATTAGCCGGCATGGTTTCTTGATTAACAAAAAGGTTCTAGCTATCGACGAACTATTCGAATAGATGTATTTATATATCTACGAAAAAAAATACACGTGTTGAAACAGAAAAAAATCAGCCACGTAACATCCTTTATACTCTCCTTCGAGCCTCCATTCATTTCAGTATCGTATCCCGAATGACATCTAGTGAAAATGAAGGTTGACGAGAATATGTAATGGTGTCGATCGAAAGAGGAAAAAAATCGAACATTGTATGTGTCTTTGTAGGTGTATTTTTTGATAGAGACGAAAAAAAAACCGAACTATGCCACCGGCAGTACCACCATCTGAATGGGAGTTAACTCCTGATGAAATAAAAATCATTCAGAAACGTGCACAATTACGTACAGCAACGAAAGCAGAATTTTTAAAACGATATAGAAATCCATTTTATCAAATGGTGCCCGGACATTTTGTAAGTTGAACTAAATAATCATCGAAATCGATTGAAAAACTATTGACATATTCGATTCATTCGTAGGTTGATCCACAAAATGTTCGACTCTATGCTTATCAACAGAATACGTACCGTTATTTATACACATCTCCACGTGTTCTCTTAGCTCCAGCTTTATTTCTTCTCGCCGGAGGTTTATTACAATATCTCGCACAGAGACATCGCGTATGTTCAATGACCTTGATAAAAAAAAACAATAAATCGTTGTTTTTTCTCTCTGGTATCTTCTAGATTCAATACAACAACGATTGTAATGAAGGCAAAATTCCCTATGCCGATCGACCGGACTTCAAAGCGTTTTTCTAATCGAACAGTTTCCTTTTTCTTTTTTTTTGTTTGTTCAACCATTTGTCCTCCCCTTTTGCCTTTTCATTTACTATCTGCGTGTAGATTTGATCTTCCCGGTCTTGGTTTTCTGATATTTCAAATATAAATGATTGTCCAAAAGTCAAACAGTTAACATCTTAATATGACTTTTCTTCTTCTTCTTCTTCTTTTTTTCAGATTGTGTAAGCAACGTCGAAAGCATACGAACGTCTTTATTTGACATCTTAATGACTTCATATGATAACGATGATCTCATGATGTTTACTATGGGTAAATAATCAGGTTTTTTTTTGTCTTTTAATTTTAGTTTAATTTAGATCCTTTAAATAATCACGATGAAGATCATGAAGATGATGACGATGATGAAGATAAACCGGACCTGTCAACAAGTGATTATCATTCGTTCGTAGCTGCTACTGACACATCAATTTTAATTGATTCTTCAATGAATCATAAGAATAAAATGTGTGATATAACTGAATATCTTGGTCCATCCACATCATCATTCGATGATAAACAAGATCTTTGTCAATGGTTCGATAAACTTCAACCAATCTCAACAAGTTCACCAAGTTTAAATATTAACAATTATTTACGTTCGGAACAAGATTTTCAATGGCAAATCGAAGAAAATTGTTTGAAATACGATTCAAAAGATCTCTCGCCAAGTGATTATTCAACACGACAATCACTCTACAATCGACCTGTTGCTTTCGAAAAAGATTCACGTACATGGGCTAGAAATTTACTAGATAATTTCAAAAAATCGACACAATCTTCTTACATGAAATTCTCGCCATCATTCGATCAACATATACATTATATTGAACATTTAAATGAATGCAACGATTATCCAGCATATTTAGAATATTTAAATGAAAATCGTTCGCAATTATTCTATACACTCACAGATTCACTTGATATTATCGATGGTCTTCTTGGAACTGTTGTTTCATCTTTTTGAATAGTGCTATTACTGATGTCTTCTCTTTTTTTTTCTTTTGTTCTCTTTTTTGTCTTGATTGACATCACTTCAACGCGTGATAATACCGTTGTTCTTTCGTTTTTTTTTGTTTCTTTTGTCATCAATAGAGATGAACAAAAAAGAAATAATAATTGAAATATTAATAAATCAAAAACATAACTTGAATCAGTGATTTAACAGACAGAAATCTTCACTTGTCTCGTTTATTTTCTTCTCTTTTCTTTTTCTCTCGCGGTTCCTACCTTAAAGTCTCACTTAAAACAAATCTATCATGTGGGTGGAAGCATTTTCCGCTATATATGTATCTCAAGGCTTGTAGCAAGCTCATTATTTTGTCGACAAAAAAAGGAAAGAAAATGAAAGTATATAAATGATTTGTTAGTAGAAAGGAAATTCGAAAAAAAGTATATTCTATAGAAATGTCTTCGGTTTAAATAGATCCGTCATTATATTCTTAATGTAGTCAACATCTTCTCTTTGATTATTAGTTTTACATCAAATGATGATATAGAGATCTCCGACTGTCAATTCATACTATTTTATATATTACATCAAAGAAGAATCGTATTAAAAAGCTCCTTTTCAAGTAGTACTATGAAAACATGTAATTCCCTATTCAAATATACAAAGAGTTAGGTTCACGTTTTTATTCCTTATTATTAAGGACAATATAATAGCTATCGAAATTCCTTGAAGATTTCTAGTTACGTCTCTCATGTATTGATAGAAAACAATATAAATACAGTTAGATGAAACAAATTTTCTTTTTTTAGAAGAAGAAGTTATTATAATATGTCGAAAGATACTATTTTTATTTGTTTCCTATTAATCAATATCTTCTTATTAAATTCCGGTAAGTCATTGAAATAATGGGAAACCAAGTTCAAAATAAAAATGTTCTATTCTAGTTCTATCGTACCGGATTCATGATTTTTCTGGTATCATTCATTCACGTTTAATTCCTTATGACGACATTAGTAACATTAATGACATTGACAATACTTATTATTTAATACCGGCCAAAGTATTTTTCGATAGAAATAACTGTTTTTCATCGTGTAACATTCGATCTCAAGTTCAATTCGAACAACCGGTACGACGAGATACACAATTTTTACGTTTTGGTCGCAAACGATGAAGCAAAAAAATAAAGAAAATCATTTTTCGTCTTAGTTTTTCTGTCTATGGCGATCTGTTGTTGTATGATTATTTGAACAAAAAAATAATAAATAAAAATCGATTTATTCATCGTAAACGCATGCATAGTGAGTCATCTATTTGCATGTGTGTAACAGTAAGAATTCTACGAACATGGAAGAGAAATCATTCATTTTATTGTTGAAATAATAAATATAAATATTAATTTATAACAAGCACGTATGTGATAGAGAAAAAGAGACAGACAGACAGAGGAAAAAAAGAGGCCAATAGTAATAATAAAACTAGAAAAAAAAAACTGAGTTGATGTTTGGATTTTTTTCTTCGTTCTCCGTGTTGACTGATTGATGGCTTATTCTTGTTCGTGCAGGTAAAATGAACACAAACACATACAGACGACAATGTTACCTAGGTTTCTTTGCTGTGTTCTGCTTTCTTTCACTATGCTATTATTCCTTTTCACAACAGTCATGATTCGTTTGCCGTCAATCGATGTGCGATATAAAATTTTCAGTTAGTGTTCTCGTTGTTTTTTTTTCATTTTCTCTCTCTCTCACTTAGATAAGAGTGTAGATTAAAATCAAAATTTAGCCTACGACAAAAAGAACGAAATGCCCGGTAGAAGCGGTTCACCAGATACTTTCGATGAATTTTTCGATGATACTAAAATCGAACAAGAGAATACGAAAGATTCAGCAGTTGCCTCATTAATTCAAAATCATCCTGTTGTACATCATCGTCGAACCCCTTCAGTAGCCAAGTGTATGTTGAATTTATATATAAATAGATTCAAATTGATTTCAAAAATCGTTTTGCTATTTTAATAGCGACAACAAATAGTAATAAGACATTCATGACAACCGGCCACAAATCCAAAACAATCGATTCACCTCCATTGAAAATTGATGAAACAGGTACTCAAAAGATCGATACAATTCAAGACTCTCTTGTTTCGTTAAGATTTCGATGATTCTGCAAGTAGTGATGAAAAGAAAAAAGTTGGTTCGTTGTCACCGTCAACGAAAATCCATTCGTCTAAGGAAACACCACGTCGTCGTAGTGATTCGAAAATCAAACGTTCATTTACGATACATAATCGACGAAAAGAACGCATGCTTCCATATATTCGTCCGAAAAATCGACAGAAAACATTTGCTAAAAAGCCGAAAGATGACGTCGAAGAACGTCTACATTCGGCACAAAAAGAAAAAATGAATGAACTTCAATCACGTTTGAATGAACTCAATCGTTTATTACAAGAAGAAAAAATGGAGAATCGTGCTCTTCGTACGATACAAAAACGTGAAGAAAATGCATTGAAAAAATTCGAAGATCAAGAATATGATGTTCATCGTATTGCCAAAGATTATACCGTTGAAATCCAACAAATCAAACATAAAGTTCAGAAAGAACAAGATGTTAAACTCAAATTAGAAAAAGAAGTCGAAGACCGAACTGACGTTTTACGAGATCAAAATAAACGAATGAAATTCTATCAGAAATTAATCAATGATCCTGTACTCGACGATGTCGAAGAATTGCGACAACGATTAAAAGAAACAGATAAAAAATTGAAAAGATATGAAGAAAAAATAACGAATAAAGAAAAACAAATCGAGGATTTACAAGAAAATTATCGTCAAGAAATTCACGATGAATTAATCAAACAACATCAATTAAAAAAAGAAATCGCCAATGAAGGCCGAAGATATACGGATCTACTTATTCGATACGAAGAGAAATCACGACAAGTCGGAACGATGCATATTTATATTCAAAATGGCGGTCGTCGACCATCGATTAATTCCTTGATGAATTTCTCGAAATCTCGATCATTACAATCGCTTGAAGATACATCGCCTCGACTTCGAGAGAAGATTCTCGAATATGATAAACGACGTCGAGAAGAAGAAAAATTAAGACCTAAACCGAAATTAAACCCATTACCGATCAATCCACCACCGAAACCCGAACGAAAGAAATATGTGCCAAGTATTGACTTGAAACCGAAGCCAAAATCAAAGAAAATGCCAGTGATTCCGCCGAGATCACCATCACCACCACCGTCATCACTTCCACCACTCATTCAAAAAGGTAGACACTCGTTTTTTTTGCACTCAGCTAGCTCTATGTTTTCTCTATCGTATATCAGAGCCAACGCACGAGAAAATTCAACCGAGAGTTCGTCGGTTATCGACGCCTGAGCCAGTCGAACTACCTCCACCACCACCACCACCACGACCTGTTCGTCGTGTATCAACACCATCAACTCTTGACGAACCTATTCGTCAAAAATCTCTTTCACTCTCTTCACCACCTCCTCCTATTCCAGCCATTGAACGAAATGAAGAGTATGTCACTAAAGCTCCTACGCAAAAAGTACCACTATCACCTATCATACCGCCTATCGAACGAAAACTCAGTCCCAATGGTATACCGACAAAAGCAAGTATCTATAAACGACCATCCATCGACGATAAATGGTCGGATTTATTCGATACGAATAAACAGGAGAAATCCGATGAAGTCTCAGTTCTTCCATTGAATAAACCTACGCCAGCAGCGTCCATGATCACATTTGAACCGACGTCCATAGCTAATAATGGCGTTCGAACCCGATCCATTCCCCGTCAACAAACTAACAGTGTCTATGATTTCGATCAAGCGATTATTAATCTTCATGAAGGTAAACCTGTTACTACTCAACCAACAATGAACAACACTACTACTACTACCATCACTACTACTAAAACATCTAGCGATCCATTTGAAGCTTTGTTTAACAATAAAACGACTAAATCATCTCATCGTTTAGCTAATCGTGATGATACATTTACGACTGCGGCTACACCGGATAAAACCGATCCGTTCGAATCTTTTCTCACTCAATCCGCGTCGGTTGCTGTTGCTTCTAACAGTTCGACAGTTGTTAAACCTACTGTTATTCGACAAATTCCTGCTTCTAACGATCGATTACAACGACCTAAAATTATCTCCAATGCACCTAAGCCCATTGCCAATAGGACAGTTGTTGAAGAAATCGAAGAATTTTTTGCGTAAACATCAAAACAAGTTTTTCTTTCCCTTTTTGTTTGTATAATAAATCACCTTTTTCGTTTTGCTTTTAAATGAAACGCTTTAAGCCTGTCATGAGCAGAGTTTTATTTATTTGAATAATAAGAAAAATAAAATCAAATGCGAGAATATAACGAACGAGAAAAATAAGTCAGATCAGTTATTTACAATTTATTGAATTAATGGCGTCGTTTCATCGGTAGTTGTGGTTGCTGTTACTTCGACGACAACGGATTCTTGTCGAGATCGACGATAAACAACGAGAGCAACGGCTAAGACGAGAAAAACTGTGCCAATTGAGAGAAAGACATACTTTAAAGCTGAAAGCGTTTTCAACGGAATTGCCACTTTTTTGTAAAAGATATCCGAATTCGATTTATCGATTTGCGCTTGCTAAAAGAAAACATCAAAACAATGCGAGAAACAGTTTTTTTTTCTTTGTTTTCAACAAACTTCATTAACCCAAATCATCGGATAAACCAATGGTTTAATCTTTGCCAAAGCTCTACGAATATCGAAATCAAAAGTTCAAATGATCGAAATCTCAATCGAATACATACGTAATCGACGAATCATTAATCACATTAATATTAAACTGCATACGTCGAGTACCATTCATAACAACTAATAATCAAGAAAATTCGATTGTATTCTGTTGTTTGTTTGTTTTTTTTGTGATTTCTTACTTCCGGTAACCGGTTCAACATCGGCAAAACTTCGATGAAATATTTCATCAGGTGTTAAACCTACAATAGCATTTTGAACAGTTGAATGTGCATCGAGAAAATGAGGATTCGATGCAATAATTGGTAATGGTATTGACATTTTACTTCCACTCACTCAAAAAACAAAACAAAACATTCTCATTCATTTGATAAAGAAAAAAACGAAGATAAGAAAACTCACAATGTATACACGATGTTAAAGAAAATAAACCATCGGGCAAACATTTTCTTTGTTGCATTTTATCTTTCAAACAGAAACCTTCATTTGCACTCGTATTTGCAAATATATCTTTGGGTAAAACATATCGATATGTATCGATATCGTAAACATTTCGATAGGTTTGATTATATTTCAGATGAACCGATCGGCAAATATCATTCATAAATGAATAGAACAATTCATTTTGATTGATATCCGGATGCCAAATGGTACTATCAGTTCCATTGATCGTATTGGCATTATCATCCGACCAAATGGATAATTTCTTTGAAAAATTAAAACGTTCGATTTCACCGACTTTAAGAACATTTTCAACACCATCATTGATTAAATACGTTTCGTATTGCGCTTCGTTGACAGCCGAAGCAAAAACTGATACTTGATCATCGGTAACTAACGATGGTAAAGCAGTTTTAAGACTGTTCAATACGGGATCTTGATAACCCCAAAGATATTCTTTAACTGTTCGTTGCATGATTGGTCCTTCTTTGAAAATACCAAGAACTTTCTCAATTGCTAAACGAACGAATGCTGGTACATTTTCTGATTGTAAGTAATTCATTAATGTCTAATCAACAAAGAAAAACATTTAATCAATTCGAAAACAAAAAAAAGATTTCAATCAACCATATAGACAATATTGATCGTAGTGATATTGAATAGTTCATCATCGATCGATTGTGAACGATCGAATGTATAATTTCGTTTTTCTTGATAGGATATTGTACCATTTGGATAGAATCCAATCTTTTCTTTGACTCGTTCTTCTCTGTAAACAAACGGTCCTCGTTGAATCACAATCGGTTTTGCACCATTAAGAAAATCATTTGCATTAGTCAGATCAAATACATAGATCGAAATAAACCATGGCACAGGTGAATCACGCCATAAATTATAAACAACTGTTCCTTCCTTTAATTGACATTCCTGAAAACAGTTCGAATTTCTCATTCATTATTCTTCTCCTCCTTCCTCTTGTCGATTCTACCTTATTCACAGCTTTTTTGATGATTTTACTCGAGAAACTGTTCAAAAGTATTCCACTGAGCAGAAATCCAACTGCTAGAACACCGATTACAATCGATGCACAATAAATTCGATTGATCATCACCATCTAGAAGCATAGAAAGAATGAAAGTCAGACATTTCATGTTAAAAAAAAAGAAGAAAAAAAAAGAAAATGAGTTATACACACACGTACGGAATATTTGTGTTAGAAAAATAAACCCAATAAGAAGTGGATAAATGAGAATGATATAAAGAAATAAGAAGAACAAATTGCACTAGCAAAAGAAAAATAAACGAGAGAAAGAGAGAGCAAAGCTGCGGACGGTTAAAATAAGTTCGTTCATTTGTCGGTCTTATCGTGGACATATTTGATTCAATCGTTGTACACATCGATCGATGCCTTGTTCTTGGTAATCATGTCGAGAGATCCATTGTGGTGGCGTGTCTTTAACTAAATTAGCATAAACCGCACCGCCAAGAAAGACCATATTTTTACGACGTGGTGGTGCTTCGATGCAAATGACATTCTTCGATGATTTATCTGGTTGACCTTTGAGAATACGTTCTTCGTAGAGTTTCTCTAATTCTCGTTCGAGACGTGTGCCAAAGCCTGGATACATCGTCGTACCACCACTGAGAACAATTTGTTTGTAGAGTTTTCGTCGATCGTCCATCGGCGCACTATTGATCACTTTGAATACTTGTTCAGCAACGCCGCTGACTTCCATGCCTAATAACGACGGTCGAAAGAGAACTTCGGGCGCTTCGAAACGTTCGCCCGAAAGTTTTATTGTTCGACCATCGGGCAAAGTGTAACTTTCAACAAGAACAGTTGTATCTAGAGCTAATCGACGTTCTTCATCGAGATCATGTGCAACATAACAAAGTTTTTCTTTTATCTGTTGAACAGTATCGAAATCGGCCGATTGATTGAAAACATACTAAATATTTTGACAAAAAAACCATAAAAAACTATGTTCTTCTTTTTTTTTCGTTTTTTTTCTTACTCCACGAAGAAGTAACAATCGAATTAAATATCTTGTTATATCTCGACCGGCAATATTAAGTCGTGCAATGGAATTTTGCAAACAAAATCCATCGATCACTGGACAAACATGTGTCACACCATCGCCAATATCAACAACAACGCCTGTTAAAATACCTTGAGCATAGAGAGTTAAAATAGCTTGATAGGCTAATGAACATTCGTAGAATTGAAATTCATCGAGCATAACTTCTAACATTTTCGCTCGATTTTTGATCGGATTCAGTGGTGCTTCGGTTGTAAGAATTTTTGCGTCTCTCGGGTCGATATTCATTTTTTTCGGGCCAAATAAATAGTTATAGATATGTTTCATGTCCTCCCAATTCGTTACAATGCCATTTTCCACAGGATAATTAATTTCCAACATTTGTCGAACTTTTTGTGCTACGAACGAAGACAAAAACACAATTGAATCGAAAGAAGAAATTAGTGGCGATTCGTTTCTACCTTCATCACCAACCATAATATCTTGAACTTCGATATTGTTGACTTTAGCACGCGAACGAATCAATGGCCGACCTACCATACATGGAAAGACAAAATCAGGAAAATTCGATGTACAATAACCACATTTGATATACTAGAATTTTGTCGATTGAAATGAAAGTCTTTTTTTCTTCTAATTCATAATAAAACTTACGCCAGTTCCATTATCGCATACAATTACTTTTCTACCTGCGGAATCCATTTTACTATGATGAATAATGGATGGGTCGATCAGAGAAAATTATAAATAGAAGACAGACAGACACACACAGAATGAGTAAAAATGGTACATTCGTTCAGCCAATCACAATTTATTTTTACAATTGTCGCTTTTTTTTCTTGTTACAAAATCGTTAGTGAAGGCGTTTTTAGATTACAGAGAGCAATTATACTTTATATACTTCAATGAATTTGTTTTTCAGAAATAATCGTTGCATTCGGATTAACAACAAATTCAATGCTATCGTCAGTCGTTCACTGTATCCACAGAGAACAGAGACAATTGTTTCAGGATAACCTGTTGATGAATAAACTTTACCTAACAAAGTTAAGCCCGACGTTAGTTAAAACATCAGACAAGAGTGTGACACTAAAAAGCACCAAATTTGTTCATAATTCCCTTGACTGTAAGGAGAATCATATGAAAAAATAACTTGATTGTCTGTTTGCAATACGATCAAAAGAACACAGTTTTTCGTAAAGCTCGGTAAAATGAAATCGAGTATGAAGAATCGCTGAGTTTGCTATCGAATTTTCAAAATTTGAAACTATATGCGCACTGTTTATTAGAAGATTAGTATTTTTAAAAAAATAACGATTTGGCCTAAAATGTGATTCAGTCAAATCAGATATGATAATTTCGACTCTATCCTTGTATTGAGGGTGTGGAGAGTGTCTAAGGTAAATAGAAAAGAGGATTGATCGAAATTTCAATATATTTGATGGTAAAAATGGTAGAGATGAGAAACAATGAATTAAAATTTTTGGGACCATCATTAGGCAAGTTTCAGAAGTATTTTCTGCATGAACTGTATCTACCGAGAAACTATCACATAGCTATTCTTCCCTCCCCCCCCCTCTATAACTTCTCACCTTTTGTGTGTTTTGCTCCTTACATATTTAACTGTCATCTGCGAATCAAAATGTTTAACGTGATAAAAACTTTTCTTCTACCCTTATTATTCTTGTAAGCACGTACAAATGTTATAGATAAATGGGCATAAACAAAAAAATGAGAGCTGCTACAAGACATTCATTTAACACTGTTTCAATTCAATTGAAACGTTCGTTTGAATCAATTTGAGCACATGCTTCAAAGAAAAGAATGTGAAGAACATCATTAAGATTTTTTGTTTTTTTAAATAATTCAGTTGCTTTCAATGGCTAGTTGTTATTGTTGTAATCTTAGTCGAATAAAAATAAAAATGAACAATTAAAACGAAAATATAAAACAATCTTACCTTTCATCACGATTCCAATCATTTGAATCGACCATGATTTTGTGTTGAATTAAAGGGAAAATTATGAACAAGTCATCATTCAGACATGATTTAATTTTATGATGGATCTTTGAACCAAGTTCAATATTATTCAGATGAGTATATGCTTTGAGAGGTTGAGAAATAATGTATGACGAAGAATTGCCTATTTCTCTTATATCTTTTTTTTTGTTATCATTGAGCTTTTCCATATCTTGTGATAATTGAAGGTCAGATTTAATAACCCAGGACGATCAATATACAGTCGTTGTGACAATACAAAACAATAGCGTATACGGCCGTATCTCATCGTGACGTATACGTTTAAAACCGGTCGAATACACTCATATTCGGATAGTTAGATTTTTAGTAATTTTACAGTTAAAAATAAAGATGACCAATATAGAGTATGAAATCTATTTGAATGTTAAATTCGATACGTATACATAGTGCTCAAAGACAGAATCATTATAGAAACAATTAATTCAAATCCATCGCCAATCTTATATTAGATTCTGCTAATCTTTCTTTCTCAATTTTGTAGAATAAAAGCAAAAAGAAGATTGTCGAATATAAGTGGCGAACTATTTTCTTTTCTGTCACTTAAAGTAATCCTCAAAGAAGAAAGAAAGAAAGAAAGAAAAAGTTCTGCACGAGTTTTCGTCGCTGGTAATCACTCGAACAAGAAATACAGAAGACCGTTGTGATTGCTTATATTATCGGATCAGAACGATTGATTCGCTTATATCGTATTGCTAATAAAACGGAAATACTAATGACGGATCGTCATTCTACCATAAATAACCGGAAGATAGAATAGCAAAAAGAATATTTAAAAAAACCAAAACAACAATTCTTGCGTCAAACGATTCCAAGCACATGGAGGTAAATTCGAATTTCAATCATGTCATCTATAAAACAAAGATAAGCTAATTGACAGATGTCAAGATCTAGTGACGCATAAGACATGAGTTCTTTCTTCTCTCTCTTTTTTCAGATTGAATCGAAAGTGTCATAACAATTTCTATTTTGCTTGTTCAATATGAATAATCAAAACACATTCTATCCCGATATTCCACCACGTCGTAATAGTTATCAAATGGCTATAAGCACATCCAAACTAGCTCAATATCCCTGTTTTTCTTCGAGTTCATCATCATCATCGTGTCTTTCGTGTCTCGAACAGTCAAACTATGCAATTCATAATCGTTGTGCATATTGTATGAATATGAATGATGCTGATTTTATTCAACGAAGAAATGTGAGTCAACCATTTATTCGTTTGCCTGACAATGATATTCTATTAGAAAATGCTACTGATCTATTTGATTCACCTGTTCATGCACTTCGACCAACACATCATAAATCTCGTGGAACACTTTCACCAACTCGAAGTGTATCCATTGTCAATGAAAACATCGATAACACGATGTCAAGTAACATTTCTACTAATTCAATTTATCGGATTGTTTTTCTTCGTTCATTGGCATCGGTTTTTGCTCTCGCAAGTTTATTTACTATTGAAGTACTTCAAACATCTCTCTATTCGATCGAACAAAGTTTCCAATCGATTTTAACTCTAAATTTAAGTTCATCACTAGCAGCTTTCATCTTTTCAATTCATTCATCACATGTTCAAACAACTCGACATCATTGGAAAATCTCGAATATTCTCGCTTATGATCGTTGTTCACAAGTTCTTATCATTTTCTCGACTCTATTCATATCCATCTGGATATTTATGCAATACTTTCATTGGCTGTCACATTTTCTTCTTTTTACAGCAAGCATTTCAGGAATTAGTTTAAGCTGTATGATTGTCAAAACATTCGATCATCTATTACAACTTTCAACAAATCTACCTATTGAAAATCTGCAAATTTTAACTATACGTTTGAATATATTTGCTTTTATTTATAATACAATTTGTCAATTAGCATTGAGCATAGGCGGAGGTTGTCTTTTGATGATTGTTTGGTATCAACAATGGAAAACAAAATCGATTCTTATCGGATATCAATCATGTTCATTAATTCCTTGTTTAGGAATAAATAATCCTCAACAATATACTCAACTTGTACCAATTAATCTAACGATATATTTAACAGATACAAAACAGAGTAAAACACTTCTTCTTTTTTCGATCAAAATCTCATTGTGTTCTTCTCTAATTAGTTTGGATAAATGATTCAAATCGTTATCAATTATTGTTGAGTTTAGTTGTTCTAACACTTGCCAGTTTACTTTTACAAGCAAGTACGGAATGGTCGACATCGATATTAAGTATGAGTCGACGACTTTCACTTCTTCATTACACACTCAATGATAGTCCAACTGGAATCTATTATCGACACTATGTATTTGCCTTGTTCATTGGCTTTCAAGAAGGATATCTCTTCGGAAATGTCCTCAAAGTCTGTAACAAAAAGAGAAACAGACATCTGAGTAATTGAATTTATCAATTTAGTTTGATGGGACATGCCTATATGGACTGCAACATACTATCGAAATATTAATTATATACGGATTAAGTTCAACATTAGCAAGTGGTTTATTAGCTTTGATTATTAAGAATCTTTCTCTTCAAGTATCCGCATTTTATTTTTTCGTTTTCTTCGATTAATTCAATTCACGTTCGTTTAGACAACAATAACATTAACAACAATTCTTCATTCGATAACATTGATTTTCTTCTATCTCATTCGAACATCTCATATTCCATTTCATCATTTCGATCCATTAATCAATCGATATATTCTATTTGCATGTTACGGTTTTGTTCTTGGTCTTTGGTCGACAATTATCATTGGTTTGTTTTTCAGAATTTCGAAATTCATCTCGTGCTTTTGTTTTGTAGATTCAATTTGTAATTTAACTAAACTTTCATCATCATCGATATTTGCTCAATCGTTATCTCTTCGTTATCTCGGCCGCATTGGAGCGTATACATGTACACTATTTGTCTGTCAATCCTATTTTGTCTATCTTAATTCAATTTGTTTATTGAGTCTATTTATTTTTACATGCATTTTCTATCATTGTTGTCACGAATAAATCGAATATTTTTTTGTTTTTCATTTGTGTATATATATATATATAGGAATATAGAGAGACTATATTTTATGTTTGTTTGTTTTTTTGAAGAGAAAAAGAAAGTATAAAAAAAAGAAAAGAAAGAGAAGCATAGAACAGTGAGACATACGCCAAATACTGATATAACATCAAGGCAGCAATATTTATATATATAAGGAGAGAGAGAAAGAGAAAGAGAAAGAAATGATTTCGGTTGTCGGCCGGCTTAAAATCGTGATTTTTTTGGAATGTAATCATTTCGATGTTTGTTTTTGTTATTTTAAAGACTTAATGTCTAACAGAGGTAGAAGAGATAAAATAAGAAGAATAAAGAAGCAAAAAAAACGAAAAAGAAAAGAGATAGAAGCTCCAACCCTGAGAGCAAAGCTATATATTCACGTTTTGGAAAAATAAGTACGCATATATAAGAGAGATAGCAAAAAAAAGAATGAAATTACACACACACACACACAAACACACGCAAAATGAAATAGAGAAGAGAGAGAGAGCACGAAGCTCACTGTGTAGGAGACAAGAGATTAAAACAGCGCATTATGTTCAGTGGTTTCCATTGTTGAAATCGCCAGCTGGTGTCGCACTGTTTCGTATTGTTGAACTATTACTACCATTAAGTGTCTCGGATACACTAGCGTTGGTTGCTTCGGATTGTAAATCATCATCGGATAATTCGGAATAATATTTCGATGTGACAATTCTTTGAAAGATGGATGTTGAAGAACTATGAGATGTCGACGGACTAAAAACAAACGAGAAGAAAAACCAAGTTAATTTCTAATTTTCGAAAGCATTTCTTTGAATGAATGACAGAATACGGACAACATTTATCGAACCTTATGAAATCACCGGAAGTCATAGGAATTATTTCTAGAAGTTTAAATAAGAAAATGTCAAACACAAAGCGAAAACAAGACAAGCTTTAGAATGTTTTTTTTTGTTCGTCGAATGTATGTATGGTTACCTCGTCGGAATAGGACTATGTGGTTGACTGAAAACACAATAGAATTATTGGTTAGCAACAAGACAAGAAGGTAGATAGAAAAAGAGAGGAAGCAGCTCGTGGATTAATGCTTATGCAATTTAGGATACCTAAGTAGGTTTCTCGTTCGTTGATCTAGTAGTCACTCGATAATGTTCGGTAACAACCGATTCATTTCTGTGATGATGATTGAAGAAATGTCAATTCGAAGAGTGAAACTATCGATTGAACTTACCGAGTTCGTTGATAAGCTGGATTCTCTTCATATTCATCTTTTTCTCGTAAAGCTTTACGTAAACGGTTTTTCAGTTGTGTTACTTCTTCTTCTAATTCTTCTTCTCTTCGTTTCATATTACGTACACGTACGCTAGCCTTTTCCGCCTAAAAAACAAGAACGATTTCATCGATAAATAATAGAGAAAATAATGAGTTTACTTGTTCTTTGTAAGCATCAGCATGTTTTCGAGATTCATCAGCAAGTCCGCTAGCGTCACGAAGACGTTTTTCAAGTGAACGAACCGTTCGACTAATCTTTTGTTTTTCTCTGCAATAAAATCAAACGAAAACATAAATCGAAAAACAAAAAAAAACGCGAGAAATAACTTACCGAACTTCGCCGTCGAGTTGTTCTTCAAGTGCATGAACTTTGGCTTCGAGAGCGCCAAGCATAGCTCTCGATTTGCCTTTGCCAAATTCTTCATTTTCTTCTAATTTCTCGCGTAAATCTCGATTCTGTCGTTCGAGATTACTTCGAACAGCTTCAGCTTTTTGATTGTTCGCTTTTTCAGCAGCAAGATCAAGCATTAATTGTTCGACAGTCATTGCTAGTTTCTTATGTTTATCACCAGTTAATTCCGTATTCGTTTGTTCTTCTTCTAATTCCTCTTCGAGTTGAGCGATACGTGCTTCGAGTCGACGTTTCTCATCGATAAATGCACCTTTACCACTGCCGAATGCAGCCAATTCTTGTTGAAGTTCATCTCGTTCGGCTTGTGCTTGACGACGTTGTCGATCGACAAGATCTTTTTCGTCCATTAGCTGTTGAACCGATTGTTCTAATGCTTTGATTTTCGTTTGCCATTCTTTGGCATTAACCAATGCTTCATTACGTGTGACTTTGATTTCTTCGATTTCACGTGTCACTTCACGTATTTGTGTTTGTAAACGACGTGCATTTCGAATAGCTTCTTCTTTTTGTTTGTTAGCATCTTCGATTTGTCCACGTGAATCTTGTAAATCGATTTCGAGTTTCTTTCGTTGTTGAAGAACTTGTTGTTTCGATTTACGTTCTTCATCGAGTTCGATTTCGTATTCTTTCAATTGTTTATTGATCGAACGAATACGTTCTTCGATTTGTTCGTTATTTTCATGTGCATGTTTTTCCATTTGTTGTTTCAATGCACCGATATTAACTTCACAACGTAAACGTGCATCTTCAGCTGTCTGTAATTCATCTTCGAGTTCGATAATTTGTTGTTTTTGTTCGTCGACCGTTGCTTCTAACGCACGTTTGATACGTTCTAATTCGTGAATATTCTTGCCAATATCATCTTTACGTGAAAGCATATCATCGGATTCGGCACGTAATGTTCGAAAACGTTTCTCTAAATCGTCATAAGCAAGATGACGTTCTTCGAGTTCACGTAGAAGATTTAAACGTTGCGTTTCTTTTTCACGTATTTCACGTTCATTTTGATCACGTTCTTGACGTAATTTATCTTGTAAGATCTTCTCGTCTTGAATACGTTTATCGAATGAACGTTGTTGTTTTTCAACATTTTGAACAATCGTTCGATAACGTTCTAATTCAACGGTGACATCGGCAATATCATTCGAAAATTTCTGATTCGATTTTGTTAATTTGCTATTCAAGAGTTTTTCATCGTCGAGTTGTTTCGAAAGTGTTTCTTTTTCACGTTGAAATTGTCGACGAAGTTCTTCCATTTGTTCGACATTGACTTGTTCGGCTTGTCGACGTAGTTCATTATTTTGTTGTGTCAATTGAATTAATTTCGTTTCGGTCTTATGTCGTTCTTCTTCTTTATCATCCAATTGATCTTTGATTTCATTGAGTGAATCTTCAGCTTGACGAAGTTTAGCAAGAGCGTTCATTTTCTGTCGATTTTCTTCTTGAAGATTTTCTTGTAGTTCTTGTATGTCTTGTCTCAACATTGTGATTGTTCGATCGTTGTTTTGTGCACGTTGTTCGGTTTCAATGAATGCCGCATTGATACTTTCGATATCTTGTTGATAACGTTGAAGTTTATCGAGTGTTTCAGCTTTAATTCGTTCGGCATCATTTGATTTATGTTGCAATTCTTGAACGAAGGTTTCCAATTGTCGACGTTTTCGTTCGATATCTTGTTTTTGTGCGTTGAGATTCTTAATTTCATTATCACGATCGTTGATTTCACTTTGTTGTTGTTGACGATCTTTGGTGAGACTTTGCAATTGTTTTTTCGCATTTTCAAATTGTCCCGAGAGATCTTCGATTTGTTTCGTATATTTGCCACGTAGATCGGCGATATTCGCTTCACGATCTTCATGCGATTGTTCAAGAGCACGTTTCAATGTTGTAACTTCTTCGTCACGTTTCTTTTCACGTTCGAGCATAACTTGATTGATATCTTTACGATCGAGTAATTCATTTCGTAAGGATTCATTTTCTTCCATTAATTCACGTTTTTCACGTTCTAAACGTTTACGCGATTCTTTTTCACTTTCCATATCATCTTGAAGATCTTGAATGCTCGTTTGAAATTCACGAATCTGTCGTTGAAATGTCACTTTATTGGCTGCTTCAGTTTCGCTATTGGTAACGGCTTGTGTGAGTTCTTCTTCTCGACGTGCGAGATGAACTTGAAGATCGTGTATTTGCTGCATACGATCTTGTAATTGTTCACGAAGTTCTTGAACTTCACTTTCGAGACGACGGATGTCTCGTTCGAGTTTTTGTCGAAGTTCAATTTCACGTTTCAAACGTTCTTCGAGATCGGCACATTGACTTTCTTGTTTGGTTTTTAATCGAAGAAGATTTTTTAATTTTTCTCCTTCGTCTTGTTGTTGATGAACAACTTCTTGAAGTTTATCATCAAGAAATTTACGTTCTTTTTGTAATTTACTAAGTTCATTCTGTTGACTGGCGACAATATCTTCGAAATTTTTGATTTTGCCTTCGAATTGAACACGTTCGATCTGTAATTTTTGTCGATGTTGTTCTTCTTCTTCAAGTTGTTCGCTAACATCTTGCAATTTCTGTTCGATTTGTTTACGTTCATTGATCCAACCATTACTTCGTTCCATTTCTTCTTCTAAACGTTGTTCAATATCTTGAACCATATTTTCTAATTCCATTTTTCGTGTTTGTACACGTCGAAGATTTTCATCGGACTCGACTAATGCTTCAGTGACATGTGCAAGTCGTTCGTTGACAACATTTCGTTCTTGTTGAACCATTTGTAATTGTTGTTCGGTTTCTTGTACTTGAGCATTACGTGAATCCATTTCGGCTTTCATTCGACGGATTTCTTCTTGTTTTTGTGTTAATTCTTCATCTTGTCGAGTCACTTGTAATAATGGTTTGATTTTGGTAAATAAACGCCACCATTTCCAATTACGAATCTTCATTAATGCACGGCCATTTCGTTGAATAACACGAATAGCATTCAATTGTTGAATACGTCGTTGATAATTCTTACGTGCGAGTACACCACGACAGAGAGCTTGAAGTTGTGTGATAATATCGGTTAATTTCAAGTCACGTTCTTCTTCTAAATGACCGAGAACACCCGAACGAAAGAAGATCTTGGTTAAACCGATTCGATAGAGATTTTCGTCGAGTTCAAGTTCTTTGATCATTCGTTGCGATGCAGCTTTACCGTCCATGAAACCTTTGGGTATGACATTTGGACAGAGAATTTCGTAACGTTGTCGAAATTCTTGAAAGAGAATTCGATTGGGAAAACCATTTCGACAAATACGAATGCCTTCGAGTACACCATTGCAACGTAATTGTTCGAGAACAAGTGGTGAATTGATAACACCTGCTTTCTTCTGTTGATTCGGAAGAATACAACGAACGAAATTTGGATTCGTATTTTTCAATGTACTCATTAATTTGGTCAATTGTTCTTTGTAGAGTTGACCAACGGTTCGGAACATTCCTTTTTTGATGTTAACTTTCAAACTTGATGTTGCATCATTGGGATCGGCAGCTGAAAGGCCGACGATTTCGGCTAAATGAAAAGAAAAACAAAAATGTTAGATTAAAGAAAAAAAACAAAAATCATTTTTTCATTCCAACACAACACGGCAAAATAAACTCATGCGTTCTTTTTCATGATTTCTCTTCAAAACTCACTGTAATCAGGTATAATGGCTATATTCGGATGAACAAGACTTGGTCTCATTCCCCAAATCATTGCTGAATGTATATATATATTTATGATAAGTCAAATATTTTCTCTTTTTTCAACTTACCGTCTTTCCAAATTTCACGTGTAAATGGATCATTCGATGTTTGTAAAAGTGCAACAACATTATCATTTAATGGATCCATATTTTTCATCAACCATTGTTCCGCTGAATATTCAACTTTGCCAGCATAATGAATGATACTGAAATCGGCTGGTGCTTTATAATTTGGTTTGCCAAATTTCGGATGTTGAGCATGAGCATTGATTAATTTATCGACATAGGTTCGATCGGTTGCTTTCGGAAACCAACATTCTTCATCCAATAAACTCAAAATACCCATTTGTTTTTCAATAAGATCAATTGTTGGTTGAAGATCAAGACCAAAGTCCATGAATTCCCAGTCGATATTTTCTCGACGATATTCTTCTTGTTCGAGAACGAACATCGTATGATTGAACAATTGTTGTAATTTTTCATTTGTATAATTGATACAAAGCTGTTCGAAAGAGTTCAATTGAAAGATTTCGAAACCAGCAATATCAAGAATGCCAATAAATGACGAACCTTGTCGTTTACTTCGATCAAGTGATTTATTAATACGTGTTACAATCCATTTGAACATACGTTCATAGATCGCCTTCGAAATAGCTTCAACAGCAAAGTCAACTTGTGCTTGTGTTTGAGCTTTGGTAACAAAATCTCGGCCAACTTTAAGTTTTGGTTTTAAAAATGAACGAACAAAGTCCGTTACAGGTATGCCAAGTAAATGGCAGACTTTTTGTGCAACTGTATCATCGGGCAATGTTGCTTGATCACTATTACGTTCTTGTTTAAATTGCATGTTACCCATTTGAAGAACAGCTGAAATCGTTCGAAAAATCGAATTCAAATCATCCAATGACATGTTCATGATTTGCATAGCTTTGACGGTATTTTGAAATTCTTCAGCATCGTCTATGCCTGGTATGACAACATTACCATGTGTTAAATATCGATAACGACTAAAATCTTCTAATAAATAATCACTAATCATTTTCGTATTTGCACCACGTAATAATTGATAGAAAATATGAAATGTACGTTCTTCTTTGGCTTGACGAATCGTTCGTGATTTTTCTAACAAATATGTTTCGATCGATGCACCCGCAATGAAGCCCGATGTATCGAAATTGATACGAATAAATTTACCGAAACGTGATGAATTATCATTTTTGACTGTTTTAGCATTGCCAAATGCTTCGAGAATAGGATTTGCTTGAAGAAGTTGAGATTCAAGTTCACCGGATGCTTCACTACTTTTACTTGCATTTAATTGTTGTTGATATTGATTAACTGTATTCGCCGGTTGACGTTGAGAACTTTTCGGTGCTGCTGCGATGTAAGCTAAATATTGAATAACTTTTTTCGTATTTTCCGTTTTGCCTGCACCGGATTCGCCCGTGCAAAGAATCGATTGATCTTCACGATTCTGTAACATTAAACGATAAGCATCGCCAGCTATTGCAAATATATGCGGTGGCATTTGTTCACGTTTCTTGCCTTTATACATTTCAATAACATTTTCCGAATAGATCGGCAAACGTTTATATGGATTAACAACGACACAGAAAAGGCCCGAATATGTATAAATTAAACCTGAATAGTAACGTTCTTTTAAATTGTATAAAACCGATGCATCATTTAAACAAGTTAATTCCGACATATCTTCTATTTTACTGAATTTCGGCGGATTGACACGTTGTGTATCGTCCTTATGAATTTGGACACGTTTACCATTTTCTAAATCGACTAATAACTGTCCGTCCATTTGTTCTTGACGAACTTGACCACGAATGAAGCCTTCTTGTTCATCGGGTACCCAAACGAATTTTTTTGCTGCCCATTCATTAGCTGTTGTTGCATCTGTAATACTATCTTTTAAATTCATATCTGTTGAACGTAAATATTTCATTTCAGCTGGTTCATGACCATTGTCCATTGCACCAGTTGATTTGTTCGCTGCCGGTGAAGGCATCTTTTGTTTTGTTTTTTACAAATCTAAAGACGAAGAAGAAAAAGTTAGTTCTCTTTATATCGATTGATTGCATGAATATATATTGAAAGAGATAGATAGATGATGATTGCGGGTATGTGTACGTATGCATATGGAGGCAAAAGAAAACAGTTCATTCGACGAGTAAAAAAGGCGAGGTGCATGTATATGCCCGGGTCGCGATGTGTTCATCGAAAGAAAAGAAGAAGAAATACGGTTTTTTCTCTCTCTCTCTCCGTGTCTTTTCTCTCTCTCGAGTTTGATTACATAAGCTTTCGAACTACTACAGACGTATATAATAATCATAAATAATTGAGACCTTGTGTCATACACTCATCATAACGATGACAGATCTTAACGAACAGAGCAAAAGAAAAAATCGTTCGAAACTTACTTCTCGGATAGATCGGCGTGAGCGTGTGTGTTTGTTTGTTTTGATTGCAGATAAAAAACAGTTTCTTTTTATAAGCACGAAAAGATATGCTAGTATTATCTGAACTATTCAAAGAGAGGAGTTAAAGAGAATGGCATGATGTTTATTTCATATTTATCATTTTTCAACGAATGATTCATGTGATTCATAGGTAAGGAGGCGGATGGAGGTGGTGGGATGACGCATCACATAAAATGACTAGCTATGTGTTTGAGTAGGAAGGAAGACGAGTCGAATTGTCCTCTCGCACGTTTCGTTCTTATCATTTCATTGACCATTAGTCTAGAAATAGGGCTTCTGATATTTATTATCGATGTGAAAGCAAAAGTTTTTCTTGTTTGACTTTTTTTTTCCTTTATTCAAATTCTGTTTAGTAAACACAGACAGAAAGAGAAAGAGAGCGATGCATTTTATACAAACGATGAAGAGATAATCCATCTGTATGTGTATACACACATATGAGGGAAAGAGAGAGAAAAAAAAACGGGACAAAATTACTTCGATCTTTTACTCTTTTTTTTTGTATTCATCGCGCTCGTTCATTTTCTCCTCATGTGTGTATACTCGCAAACGTTTTTCTTCTTTTTTTTAATATTTCGGTCAAGTCAAATAGAAAAAGAATAAGTGGTTGCTTGAGCCGAAAATAACTAAATGCACATTGGTACGTGTAAGAGCTTTTCTCTTTCGTTCGGGCTCTCAATTTTTTTCTTCTCTCAACAGCACAACATAAACATCTTTTGAGAAGTGAAAAAGAAAACTCAAAGAAAGGAAAGAGAAAAATCGAACGGATGCAATAGAGATGTACGAAAACGAAAAGTGAAAAGGTTTTGTCTTTTGTATGATTGAAAAAAAAACGAGAGAGATAACAGCCGATGAATGAAAGAAGTTAAGAAATACGGACACACGAAACAGTTCGCCGTCTCGTCTATGTTCTCTTTGATTTGATTTTTTTTTGTGTTTCTTCTATTCGCATTCTGGACGGTCGACGCCAGCGAACTTCATTTTACTATGCGTACATCGATGAAACGAAGAAAAAGAAGAAAAAAAAACGAAAAAAAAAGATCGAAACGTCGACAATTCGATACGTTCGCATACTTCATTGCTTTTATATACGAGATTGATTACTTTCTCTATCTTCGTTCTATGGATCGAAAAGTAGAAAAAAAAAGTCAAGTGAAAAAACACGGTTTGATTAGCTAGCAGAAATAAATATTCTTACAATGCACGCAGTCTGTCAGGCGAACTTTGAAGAAAGAATTGAACTATAAAGGAGAAGAAGAGGAGAAGAAAAAGAAGACGAAAAATTCTTTCAATAAAGAACGTCCAATCGAATCTGATGAGTAAATTTTTAAAAGAAAAACAGCGACCTCATTTACTTGAATTAGTCAACGAGGAAAATAACCATTTTGAATTAATAAATCCATTTATCAACATACAAAGATTACTCAGCCTGATTTCACTTTTATAGATGTCACTCAAATGATAACGAAAGAAGAACAGGCACATACATACACATAATATAAAATCAAAATATTGACATTTTCTGACATTCACAAATCAAAATCGAGACTGTCAAGTAGATGTACAAGTGTTAACTAAGATGCATGATGATGATAATGACCTTTCATTGTCATCAACAGTTGCTTATCGTAATTGTTCTTGACTGTTTAATGTAGTAATATGGAATTCTTTCTCATAGATAAAAAAAATCTATGTTCACAATAATTTATTAAACAAAAAGTTCGAATGTATCTTCGTCTGATGATTTGCTCTAGAAATCAAAACATAGACCAGCAGTTAAATAGCTTTTTCTCGGTTAGAAAAACAAAAACATACTATCCATGTTCCCAGATTATTGTCTGCAAATGCTTGATTAACCATCACCTTCGCTTGTTGATAAACAACTGCTAATCGTTTTGCATCGGAATAATTTGTTGGTACGACATTGCAGCTCATTCGACTCATCAAATCAGTCCATTGCCGAAACAAAGCCGCTTTCGATAGAGTTGATATTTCGCCTAAAATTGATTTTTATCGTTGAAGAATACAAAAAAAGACGAATTCCTACGCGTTATTGTTAATCCAGTTAGAGTATCGATGATTTCGAGTTTTTCATCGACACAATTCCAAATGAATCCATGATTTGGTCCACGAATAGTATTGCGAATTTCTGGACTACTGATATTCGTAATTATCGGCTGTCGAAGACCGTAGGGATTTGGAAGAAAATGTTGAAGATTTTCAATTCGAGAGAAAAGCGCTCGACACATTTGTTCATGTGAATAAACACTTCCAATGATGATATTCGTATAGTAAATCGGATCGATCAATAGACTCAACAATGCACCTTGTAAACCGATGAAATTCCATCGACATAATTTATCCGAACAGGACATGGTTAAGAGTTTGTTATTTTCGATATTCGATAGTGGAATTGTTCCATCGGCAACTTCGAGTTTTTTTCTTAATAAATGTCGTGATTTCGTTATCGATCGATTGGAATGAAGATGTTCATCGAATGCAAACAATCGACAATCACCACATGGTATCATTGAAATGTACAAATAGAATTCGAGATCTGCTTTCAATCGAAATCGATTCGTTTGCGGAATTCGCTCGAAAATCGACTGATTGATTTCTCCATCGAGATATAATTTCAATTGTTGATAACAATAACGAATAAGACATCGTCGTGCAATGATTTCAGCATGGCAATCATGTAACGATTGTCCATTAGTGATTCGTTTTTGACTCGGTAAAGTTTTTGTGCCCGTTGTCAAACAAATGATTTGTGATGATTCAAGATTTTGATTACGAATTAAAACAATACCCGAAAGAACTTTTCGTCGTTGAAGTCGACTATTGTTTTCTGTTAATTGACGAAATTTTTCTTCGAGAATCTTAGCAATATGATCGGCAAATTGAGGAAGATGAGTACGAGTTTCTTAGAAAAAGAAAAGAATCCGATGGATGGCTTCAGTCTAAGTAACAGTAAAAAGCTTTCTCGTCTGTTTTAGTACCTTGTTTGATTGTATAGGGATTCGAATCGAGCTCATTAGTTCCATTTTTTGGTGAAAAGAATCGAAGTGCTTTTTCTGCAGCTACAAGTAAAACAAAACAAGAAGAAAAACTTAATATCTGTTTTGAATACCAGCTTGTTTGGCTTCTTTTTTCGTTTGAGCTGTGCCTTCGAAAGTCTGTCCATTGAGTTCGACAGCCATCGTAAAAACAGGTCGATGAGATGGACCTGATTGTCGAATAAGTTTATATTCAATCGATGGTTTCAGTTCATGTAAAAGCATGAGTGAAGTTCGGGAACTCTCACTCTTCGAAGATTTCTTTGCAGATTCATCATGTAGTCGTTTCGGTCGACAAGGTCGAACGATTTTCTTTTCAACTAGAGATAGATATAACTTGTCAATAATCATTACAACTCTCGAGATAGTCTTATACACTTACGCTTAACATTAATTAATCTCGAATGGGCATAGGAGAAATCTGTTGACAGAGGTCCAATCAATGTAGTTGACGGTGTTACAGGCAAATAAATAATACGAGCTACTGGAAGCATATGATGAAAAAAAGTATCTTCTCGTTATTTATCTCACAAGAATGATTTTCCTATCAGCATCCTCGTCGTCGTCTTCTTCTTCTTGTTTTTTCTTCTCCTCTTTGAAGACCGAGAGAGAGAGAGAGGAAAAGAATCTTTCTCTTTCTTTTCAAAGTCTATCAATTGTAACATGTTCTAATCAAATTAATCAATAGTGTTCGTGTGAAGGCCTCGCAAAAAACTTTCGAGTTTTCCTTTCGATGATTAAGTGAATAATGACAATCATCTGTTGTGTTCTACAGAGAAAACCATCATCAATCGTTTCCATGTTGAGTTGAAAAATGAATCACTGAAAATCTCGTTTATTGGCGAAATATCACTTGCCAATAAATTTAAAAAAAAAACATTTAAACTCATAGCGCCAAAAGAAACTTTATCTTGTTAGCTAGTATTAATAATCAATCATAAATATAATGACTCACGGGAACAAAGAACAAATATGACTCATTCGGTATCTTAGTTTTTGCGATTACTCATTTTTTTTACTTCGATTATCATTGTTTATATGTAAGAAGGTTTTTATCAAAAAGAAAACAGAATAAAGTTTCGAAAACATCGGTCGTTTGGAAGTTTTCGATTAAACAACAACAAAAAAACACAAATATGCCTGATAATAGATGGACTGCAGAATTGAAGACAACACTTCAAGTAGCCAAAGCACGTCTTAGTGTACGTGAAAAGAAGAAAACTGAACAAGTCGCCAAAGAGCGTTACACAGTTGCAGATTATGTTCGAAATAATAAAATTCCACGAGCTCGAATAGCTGTCGAACATCTCGTACGTGAAGATTACAGAATCGAAGCATTTGAGCGTGTTGAAGCTTATGTCGATACACTTATAATGAGAATGCAATTGATCAAAGATCGACCGTAAGTTGTTGTTGAGAAACGAAATCGGTGAATAATGTTTTTCTTTTGTTTTGATGAAATCTGTAGAAAAAATGGTAGTGTTGATCCAGCTGTTGAACAGCCATTATGCAATATCTTGTGGGCTGCGCCATTTCTTTCACAAGATATACCTGAATTCATCCAAGTGACTCAAATATTCCGAAAACATTTCGGAATTGAGTAAGACGAAACGAAATGTGTGTTTTGAAAATTTGATTTCATATGAATTTAGATATGTTACAATGTGTGAACAAAATAAACTCGGCATGGTTGATGTCGATCTATTACGATGTTTGAGTTGTGATCTTATACCGAAATTATTGATCGAGAAGTATCTTGTTGAAATCTGTCGAAGTCAAAATGTACCTTTCGAACCTGATCAAACGGTTATGGCTCAAGATGAATTCTGGACTCTTGGTCAACGTTATGTCCAAGAAGCAGCAGTTCCAGACGACAAACGTCCACCAGTATTACCTCCACCTCCACCATCATCATCGAATGGTGGCAATACCGGTGGATTCGGAGGAGGTGGTGGTGGTGGTCATTTAGAGTATCCAACTGTTCCCGTAGGTCAACCAAGTGCACCGACAGTAAGCATCGATTTCTTTGATTTTGTTTTTTTAAAAATCAAGCCTCATATCGGAGAATTCATTCTAACTAATCATTATTTCACAGTTTGACAAACCGTATCAATACTATCAAGGAGTACGTATTCGCTCCCCAGCTCGTGTGTTTGATCCTTTTTAACCCAAATAACAAAAAATCAAATAATTCAAATAAAATTCTAACGAAACATTTCTCTCTTCTTTTTTTTAGCCACAACCACGATATCCAAATATCAATTTCGCACCCTCACTTCCTCAACCACCGCCACCAGCAGCTCCATCGTCATCGAACATTCCACGTTTTGGCTTGGCTGGTGCTGTTCCTCTTCCTCCTCCTCCTCGCGATCCATTTCCTGCTGTTCCGTCGTCAAACGAACAACAATTCCCGCCTTCTTCATCTTCAGCACAAGGTGGCTCCGAGGATCCTGGTTTCGATGATTTAGCTCGTCGTTTTGCTGAATTACGAAGTCGTAAATAAACAACTAAACACGATTTCTGTATAGAATAAAGAAATTTTTCTACTTCAGCTATGTTTTTTTTTCTATTTCTTCTTCATCACTTAAATAAAATAAAAACAAATTCGAACTCGATCATTTACTTTAGTGTTCTCTGTCAAAAATCATCGTATGCTTGATTTAGCACGTGTCTTCACGTTCATCTCACTATTGTTTTCATCATGTCAATCAACTGATACGATCTGATGAGAAAAAGAAGAAGAAGATCGATTAATATTAACTAATTTAAAGATATCTCTTACATTTACATTCATTCATTCTCAGACTTCGATTCATAATCATCACAAAATTCTTACTCAGTTTCAAGTTAATTTTAAAACTATTCATTTTTCTTGACTCCGCCTATTGTCGTGATGATTGACTGTTGTTTTATCAATTGATCGTATCTTTGATTTGCACACACGACAACGATGATAAACATCCGTTCTTCTATTTTATTTCGACTTAGTTCAATTACATATGTGATGAATATGACTAATGTTTCTAATTACTCTCTCACTTGCTTTTTATTCGATGTCTCATCTCACGCACGAATGATTTATTATGTGATTTTTTTTCTCTTCACTTAAATTTGATTGGTGATTGACGGAAAAGCGAACTAGAGAGAGAGATAGGTAGAGATAGACAGAGCGAAAGAGTGGATGATATGTATTTTGGGTTTTCTTTTAGTAAATAGAAGTTATGTTGTGTCCAACAAATAAGTTTGCATTACAATTGAATAAATATTTTCGTGAGAAAGTCGTGCCACGAAAGAATTCGATCTATGAAAATGTTCGTGAAGTATCGAAAGTTGTCAATGAAGTTTTAAAGGAAGTTGAAGTTCAAGAACCAAGATTTATTTCATCATTGAATGAAGTCAATGGACGATTCGAAGGATTAACGATTGTTTCAGATACCGAATTCGAAGTAAGAATAGAAATTCGAAATTTCCAACAACTTTTTTTAAAAATTTCCTTTAAAAGATTGTTTTGTATCTCAATCAAATGGGTGTATTCAATTTCGTTGATGATGGATCGATTCCTGGTTGTGCTGTTCTCAAATTATCCGATGGTCGAAAACGTTCGATGTCTCTCTGGGTCGAATTTATCACAGCCAGTGGTTATCTATCTGCACGTAAAATTCGTTCTCGATTTCAAAGTCTCGTGTCTCAAGCTTGTGAAAAATCATCATGTCGAGATTATGTTCATCTTCGAACTGAATCAACCGAAGTTCGATTAGTTATTCGAAATAAATTCACTGTACATATCGTTCCTGCATTTCGTTGTCCAAGTCTTTGGCCACGTTCGGCATCACATTGGCCATTTTCAGCAACACAATTCTCCCTTTGGCCAAATACAAATCAAATAAATGAAGTTAAAAATGATGGATTCAATATTCTTTCGAAAGAATCAATCTATATGAAAGATAAACAAGCGAGTTCCGAAGGTGATGCATGGGTTATGTCGTTTACCGAAGCCGAAGATCGACTCTTACAAAATGGAACACGACGTAAATGTTTGTCGATTTTAAAAACTCTACGTGATCGAAATTTCGAATCAAGTCCAATAACAAACGATGTTCTCAAATCATTAGTTCTCTACGAATGTGAAAAACATCCAAATGAATTCGAATGGTGTGATGATTTGACATTAGGTGATCGTTTAAATGGCATTCTCTTGCAACTTATTTCATGTTTACAGTGTCGAAAATGTCCACATTATTTTCTTCCCAATGTCGATCTATTCAAAGGCAAATCCATTCAATCTTTGGATCATGCTGCTAAACAATGTTGGCAGTTAACACGACAAATGCTTATCGATAATCATTGTCTCGATCGATTATAGTTGAAAAAAAGATTTTTCTGATAATAAAACATTTACATCTTAACTTCCTGTTCGTATTTTGTTTTATCAATGAAAAAAAAGAAGAAGAAGAAGAAAAGAGAGAGAGAGATCGAAAGAAAACAAACAAACAATGCAGATAGTTACAAGTATATATATATGTATATGTATATAATTAAAGATCAAATTTAACCGATGGATACAGTCACATTTATCGCTAGATTACCATTTTCACTAAATAGTAATGCTGTTGCTCCATCGAAAACCAGACAATCACTCATGAGAATAGCCTGTTGAATACCTTCGTGAATGGATTTCGGTGTCGATTCCCAGGTTAAACGTCGTTTACTACCATTGAGTTCTAATCGATAGACGAATTTTTCGGCTTGTTGCCGCGTGCCTATCAATTGAACGATGGCAAAGAATTGTTGTTCTTGTTTTTCAAGAACGAGCATAAAATGATGACCGAAACAGGATTGCATCATAACCTATAGATAAAACAAAAGTTAGAAGTTAGAAAAAAAAGAGATCCAATGAATTGAATTTACCCAATCGACAGCGCCAGGTAGCGTTATATCCGTGGCTAAGAAGACGATATCCTCGCCTTGAAGAGTTGTTATAGATTTATGCGTCAGCCAAAGATGTTGCATGACATTATCGAGACTACCTTGCCATTTGCACGAGGCACCTGGACATGGACACATGTACTATTAAATAATAATAAAAAAAAACATAATTTTCAATAGCTTTTTTTTCTGTCTTAGTCTTACTGGACGAAAATCACAGCCATCTTCATGTTCTAATTTATGTTTGTGCATTAGATTCAATTGACAACCATTTGTTTGATATTTACAAGGAAATAGAATTGTGTCAGCTACTTTTTCCATGCCTAAATTACGGATATTTCCTAACGGACCACGACACGTTGGACACGATGAGAGTTTTTGTCGGCATTGTGAACAAACGATATGACCCGATTGACATTGAAGTATAGGTGGTAGAGCATAGTCGAAACAAACAGGACATTCAAATAGATTAACTAATTCTTGATGTTGATTGGGAACAGTTGAGATTGGTTTTGTTGAATCGTTCGGATTTGTTCCTGTTGCTATATTACATGAAGCTGCTGTTGCCGATGAAAGATTACCAGCAGGCATAACATTAGTCGATACAGTTAAATTAATTGAACATGATGTCGATGATGCTGTTGATGTTGATGTATTCGTACTTGGTGCAACAGCAGCACCAACACGATCATGAACAGTAAATGTATTTGAATTACCATTACTATTAGCACTATTTTTCATCATGATTTTTACCACATTGACGACGAAGAAAAGAAAAGAAAAGAAACGAATGTGTTTTGTCACTGTTTTGATCAATAAATAACGAAAGAAAGAAAGAAAGAAACGGTTGAGTTAATATAACACTATCGATAAATAACAAAATTCAGACGATATCGAAATCTTCGAATGATCCTCGATCGTAATATCGAATATGTCGTCATAATCTGTATGCAAACGAATATTTACAACATTGTCTTGTGTTTTTCTTTTGTCTAATTCTATTTTTTCGTATCACACCAAAATGATTTGCTTTTATTTTTTTGTATTTCTTGCGCACGAACTTTCTCAATATGCAAGGACAATAAATAAACAAAAAAAAATCATGAGTATATATAATTTTGTGTTTGACATTCGTTAGCCAATCATATATTTCGAGTGTCGTTAATTTTTTATTCAACGGACACTGACATCTATGAGTTTTATTAGTGCGTACCAAGCGATCAAAAGAACACAATTGAGAAAAAATCCTTTCTCCGTACGTTTTTTTTCTATTCCCGTGCACGATGTCGAATTTTAATTCTGTGTAATGAAAAAAAAGAAAAAAATCGAGGGATTACAAACAAAAAATAATAATCTGGGAAACAATGTTATTATGGCACAAATCGTCTCTTTGTGCTTTTTGTTTTTGCTAATAGGGCTTCTTTCGAACATGTTGCTGCTCGAACTTCAGTTAACCAACGTGTAATATAATCGAATTTTGTATCATCGAGATATTGCGTTTGTTGATCGTGATTTTCATTTGTCGTGTTCAAACGAATTGAGACTTCGAATGATTCTTTGGAATGAACGACTACAGGTGCTGTACTTGCACGTATCATGGGCATGTCATTTTCATTTGTTATTGTTGTTCGTGTAGGTTTCGATGAAAGACAAAGACGTATTGTGCGAACGGATTCTTTCGGCGATTTAACAACGGGCGGACTTTTCGTTTGTTCTCGTCGATGATTTAAAAGTGGATTCGTGAGAATAGGATTCGTACGTTGTTGTGATTGACAACGTTTCTGTTCGTTATTATTACTATCGAGACTCGAGATTTTCGATTGATTAGAAAGTGATTGTGTTTCGACTGTATATGCTGATAAACGTGTCGATGAATGACTCGTTCGTTGACGATTCACGGGTAGAAAAACAGTTGTCTGTCGAGCATTTCGTGGAAATTGTATGAATGCAGCACTGTTCGTTGTAGCAACTTGAATCGGAGGTCGACGACTAACATAACGTATCACTGATGAAGATGTTGTCGAAGAAGAAGACGACGACGACGAAGATGAATTCGTCGATGTTTGTTTCAATAATGGTAGCTCCTGATCGACAGCCATACGTGAATCGTACAAGTCAAGTTAACTTCAATTGATTTTTTTTATTTCATAAAAATGAATTTGTTTTCTTCTAAAATAAAAAAAAAATATGACATCACATACTTTTTTCTTTACATTCGACGACAACATCAATTTCTCGTCTGTTTTTCACCCCCTTCTCTCTCTCTTTCTTACATATTAATACAACATCAACTTCACACTATTTGAGTAGTCATTTTTATTATTATGTCAATATTATGGTTACAACAAGAAAAATAAAATTCGAGAGATTTCTTTCTTCTCGCTCGCTCTCTCTTTCGATTGCTTTTGTTCGACACGCGATCTCAAACTAAAAAAAAAAGACTTATTGCGATCGACAAATTTGCATAAGAAACCGATTCTTGTTTTTGATCTGATTAAATATTTCATTTTTTTTGAGTTGAGTAAAGAAAACGACATGCACAGCGGGCAACGTTAACCGAGTGTTTTTTTTAATTTATTTTATCAAAAGAATAATGCTTCGACAATCTGCAATCGATCATAAAAATAACTGACAAACATTGTTCATTAAAAAAGAATGAGAGTTCTGCTTTTTTTTTGTTTGACATCAAGGTGAGACATAATTATCTTGGCACAATTTATGGACATCTTCTCGTCTTTGTATTGTCTAGACCAATAAAGTCATAATGCAATGATAAGAGAGAAGAGAAAGTTCATGGTAAAAAATCATACATTAAACAAGGTTAAAATCATCCTTTTTGCATATTTATTTAATAAAAATCATTTCTTGTCAAAAATTAAGTTTCTATTACGCAAACGTAAGCAATTATATTCAAGTGCATTAGACGATGATTAGGCAAATGACATGAGTATAGTAAGAGATTTTTCTTCTGGCTCTCAACATTTCAAAAAAAAAAAAGAAACGATTCATTGAAGCATAGATTTCAAAAAAAGAAGGCGAGAGAGAGAGGGAGAATGACCTAGAAACAACAGAATGAAAGAAATATGTACATGTTCACCTCTGCATCTAAACGGACATCGACCGTAGAAATAGAAAAGAAAGAGTGAGTGAGTGAGTGAATACATTGTAATGTACATGACTGTGTTGAGTTCTCTCATATATCTCGTTCAAAGTGTATTAATATTGGCAAAATACGAGTTTGTATTGGTTGAAAAAGAAAACTATTGAGTCGAGCATGTCTATGTCTGTATATTTCAGTAACAGACATAAAGGAGGTATGAATAAGAAAAAAGGATTACATCATAATGGTGAGTGTAAACAAGAATAATACCCAAGCTTTTTAATGGTTACTTCATCCATTCATTCATTCATTCATTCACTGATCGAGAAGAAAGAGGTTCAACGATTACACCACCACCATCAAGATGTATCTACACAGATGTTTTCCATAATATAGCTTATTCCCTCGAGTTGACTTTACCTTGATATCAAGGATGATACTCTTATGAGATCTGTATATATATCTATCTCATTGTACCAATACTCTAAACACACATATACACATTTATTCTAGATCAATGTCAAATACTCTCGATATGAATGAAATTCAATTAGAAATTCCTGTTTGGGTTCATGGAAAACGTAAATGGGTCACAGGCATAACGAGAAAGACGACATTCGATGATCTTATCTATGCTCTGTTGGCACAAGCCGATCTTTTGAAATCATCGGAGAGTATCGCTGGTTTTGCAATTGCTGAATGTATTCAATCATCGTCCGAATCGATTCTTACTCAACGAATATTGAAAGGTCGTTCGAAAGTGATTAAAATCTATAAAACATGGCAATTCAATCAATTTCCATTGACAGTTCTTCAGTTAATATCGACATCGTCGACAATGAAATATCGCCCGAATATTTTCCGTCGATTTTTATCAACAAAAGATTCGAATGATCAAGTTCTATTCAATAATTATCAAGAGAATTTCATTACACTCGAACGACAAAAACGTTTGCTCGAATATCTCGATGAACAAATTCGACAAGCTGAAAAATCACCATCACCATCATCAAATATAGTCGTTTCATTGAATGATGTTTCAGAATTATTATCTTCGAGATCTATCGAACAAGAACAATTAATTGAAGCAACACAATTATGCAATTCAATATTCAATATTCAAGAACATATCGATGAAAAATTGTGTATTTCTCAAGCTATTGAACAAGCCATATCGAATGAACTCGAACATGTTCTACATTCAGATACAACAGTACCGACACATTTACCATCGGATAATAATCATTTGGTTTCAGTGAAGAATTCAATCTATCGAAGTCGAGAAATATCTCGAATACAATCGAAACAAATGCATGATCTTGATTTATCATTACGTGAATTCGAAATTTTACTTAAAACGAAATATGATGAAGTGAAATCACTTGAACAAGAAACAACATCAAATCTACGATCGATGACTTCACAACTCGTTCATACTAGTAAACATTTACATATTGATGAACATCCTATGAATTATGACACGTTTGATATGACATTGAATTCAATGAAAGAAATTGATGATGACTCAGGAATTAATTCGTTAACAAGTGAAGATAGTAATCATCAATCAGTGGCAATCATTCATTCTAAACACACTACCACAGCACAGCTCGAAACACTTGTTTGAATTTTTTTTATTGTCATGTGTATAAATCGAGTTTTTTTTTCTTTTCGAATATTTTAACTTTTAATAGAAAAAAAAAACTTTTATTGTCTTTTACTCGGGGACTGCGAGACACAATTAGCTTCATATTTTTCTTCTAACATGCGCTCGATACACACTAGTATTACTAACACAATTTTCGGTAAAAACAAGGCACCAATGTGTTTTTATACACGTGATTGATATTCATCTGACATGTTCGATTCCAATACCTACGGGCCATACCAACTTTCAGGTACACTCGAGAACATGTTTCGACGGTCGTTTTTCATTTAGTTCAATCAAACACTTTTGCTTTAGCTATACCGTCTCAACACAAACACAGTGACATCGGGGATACAGCTGTCAGTACCGATGACAACCTCATTATCCATGCATTTTAACACAGCCCTGTTTCGCTCATTGCTCCATTAGATCTTTACTAGAGTGCTACAAAGATTGCTCCCCTTTCATTACAACTCTAAGAAAAACCGTGTATCCAGCATCCATTACCATAGCATCACCTACTACTTCTTTAAATTTATATCAAATAGACATATCCAACAAAGCAAACTATTATTCATATCGTGGTATCAACTATTCCACTTAACCACTACCGAATATATCTCGCTACCAACAATCATAACTCAGGGAACCCAGTATCTTCACATTACTGTTTCCACAAGCTACGACATTCTTCAATATCCGACACTAGAATCTCTGCCGTCCGTTTCAGCCACAACAGCCTAATCCCCATCAACTCAATCTAGCACATCCTTCTTCCAACTCATCGCCCATCGAAAAATTAACTTTTCCATAATCATGCACATTCTCTTTTATCTTTGCCCTTCGCATGTACAAATATTCCCACCCACATATATATTCAGACTTCACGGATATCAACATTAAACCCAACAAAACACATCACTCACAAAAATCTATGAATACCGCACTGCAATCCACTGAAGCAACACATTTATTTTTCACTCAGCAGAAAACCTTATTCAACTTATACAATACAAGTCACCACTATACTTCCAAAATCCCATAATAGATTAGAACGAAACATTAAAATTTTTATTTTGCAGCTTCAAATCATTCAAATATTTTGCACCTTCAACACCGATTTCATTATCCCACAACTCGAGTGTCCTTAGTGTCTGTAAGAAATAGTTGAATGTGACATATTGTAGAGAAAAGAAGATCTTGTGGAATGAATATTTGCAATACCGTGATTGATTTAAGTGCATCAGCCAAATATTTTGCACCTTCATCACCGATTTTATTCCAGGTCAAGTTGAGTGTGGTTAGTGTCTGTAAGAAATTGTTGAATGTGACATATTATAGATAAAAGAAGACCCGGTGAAATGAATATTATCAATACCTTGCTTGATTTAAGTGCATCAGCCAAATATTTTGCACCTTCATCACCGATTTTATTCCAGGTCAAGTTGAGTGTGGTTAGTGTCTGTAAGAAATAGTTGAATGTGACATATTATAGATAAAAGAAGACCCGGTGAAATGAATATTATCAATACCTTGCTTGATTTAAGTGCATCAGCCAAATATTTTGCACCTTCAGCACCGATTTTATTCGACCTCAAGTTGAGTGTGGTTAGTGTCTGTAAGAAATTGTTTAACGTGACATATTGTAGAGAAAAGAAGATCTGGTGGAGTGAATATTTTCAGTACCTTAACTGATTTAAGTGCCTCAGCCAAATATTCTGCACCTTCAGTACCGATTTCATTCTCGTGCAACTCGAGTGTGGTTAGTGTCTGTAAGAAATTGTTTAATGTGACATATTGTAGAGAAAAGAAGATCTGGTGGAGTGAATATTTTCAGTACCTTAACTGATTTAAGTGCATCAGCCAAATATTTTGCACCTTCAGCACCGATTTCATTCACGGCCAAGTCGAGTGTGGTTAGTGTCTGTTAGAAATAGTTGAATGTGACATTTTTTAGATAAAAGAAGATCTTGTGGAATGAATATTTGCAATACCGTGACTGATTTAAGTGCATCAGCTAAGTATTTTGCACCTTCAGTACCGATTTTATTCGAGCTCAAGTCGAGTGTCGTTAGTGTCTGTAAGAAATAGTTGAATGTTACATATTGAAAATAAAATAAGATCAGGTGGAATGAATATTTTCAGTACCTTCCTTGATTTAAGTGCCTCAGCCAAATATTTTGCACCTTCAGCACCAATTTTATTCCAGGTCAAGTTGAGTGTGGTTAGTGTCTGTAAGAAATAGTTGAATGTGACATATTGTACATAAAAGAAGATCTTGTGGAATGACTATTTGCAATACCATGACTGATTTAAGTGCATCAGCTAAGTATTTTGCACCTTGAGCACCGATTTCATTCACGCTCAAGTTGAGTGTGGTTAGTGTCTGTAAGAAATAGTTGAATGTTACATATTGTAAATAAACGAAGATCAGGTGGACTGAATATTTTTAGTACCTTGCTTGATTTAAGTGCATCAGCCAAATATTTTGCACCTTCAGCACCGATAAAATTCTTACCCAAGTAGAGTGTGGTTAGAGTCTGTAAGAAATAGTTGAATGTGACATATTTTAGATAAAGGAAGATCTGGTGAAATGAAGATTTGCAGTACCGTGACTGATTTAAGTGCATCAGCCAAATATTTTGCACCTTCAGCACCGATATAATTCTTGCCCAAGTTGAGTGTGGTTAGTGTCTGTAAGAAATAGTTGAATGTGACATATTTTAGATAAAGGAAGATCTTGTGGAATGAATATTTGCAATACCGTGACTGATTTAAGTGCATCAGCCAAATATTTTGCACCTTCAGCACCGATATAATTCTTGCCCAAGTAGAGTGTGGTTAGAGTCTGTAAGAAATAGTTGAATGTGACATATTTTAGATAAAGGAAGATCTTGTGGAATGAATATTTGCAATACCGTGACTGATTTAAGTGCATCAGCTAAGTATTTTGCACCTTGAGCACCGATTTCATTCACGCTCAAGTTGAGTGTGGTTAGTGTCTATAAGAAATAGTTGAATGTGACATATTGTACATAAAAGAAGAGCTAGTAGAATGAATATTTTCAGTACCTTGCTTGATTTAAGTGCATCAGCCAAATATTTTGCACCTTCAGCACCGATAAAATTCTCGCTCAAGTCGAGTGTGGTTAGTGTCTGTAAGAAATAGTTGAATGTGACATATTGTAGAGAAAAGAAGATCTTGTGGAATGAATATTTTTAGTACCTTGCTTGATTTAAGCGCATCAGCCAAATATCTTGCACCTTCAGTACCGATTTCATTCACGGCCAAGTCGAGTGTGGTTAGTGTCTGTTAGAAATAGTTGAATGTGACATATTGTAGATAAAAGAAGAGCTAGCAGGATGAATATTTTCAGTACCTTGCTTGATTTAAATGCATCAGCCAAATATTTTGCACCTTCAGCACCGATTTTATTGCAGCTCAAGTTGAGTGTGGTTAGTGTCTGTAAGAAATAGTTGAATGTGACATATTATAGATAAAAGAAGATCTTGTGGAAAGAATATTTGCAATACCATGACTGATTTAAGTGCATCAGCTAAGTATTTTGCACCTTGAGCACCGATTTCATTCACGCTCAAGTTGAGTGTGGTTAGTGTCTGTAAGAAATAGTTGAATGTGACATATTGTAGAGAAAAGAAGATCTTGTGGAATGAATATTTGCAATACCGTGATTGATTTAAGTGCATTAGCCAAATATTTTGCACCTTCATCACCGATTTTATTCCAGGTCAAGTTGAGTGTGGTTAGAGTCTGTAAGAAATAGTTGAATGTGACATATTGTAAATAAACGAAGATCAGGTGGAATGAATATTTTTAGTACCTTGCTTGATTTAAGCGCATCAGCCAAATATTTTGCACCTTCATCACCGATTTCATTCTTGCGCAACTCGAGTGTGGTTAGTGTCTATAAGAAATAGTTGAATGTGACATATTGAAAATAAAATAAGATCTGGTGGAGTGAATATTTTCAGTACCTTGCTTGATTTAAGTGCATCAGCCAAATATTTTACACCTTCATCAGCGATTTTATTCGAGCTCAAGTCGAGTGTCGTTAGTGTCTGTAAGAAATAGTTGAATGTGACATATTGTGGATAAAAGAAGATCTGGTGGAATGACTATTTGTAATACCTTGCTTGATTTAAGTGCATCAGCTAAGTATTTTGCACCTTCAGCACTGATGTTGTTGGTGTCTAAATTGAGTGTTGCGAGTGTCTGTAGCAATAATGGGAGAGGTTATGTTATTGCTATATGAGAAAGAGATTTTCGAATGAAAGCACTGGTGTGGTGAAATTCTTTTTTTAATACTATTGTAAGGTAGAAATATGATATTGCATGAGGAAATTTGCTTTACAATATGGGAATGGTTGATTGGTAGTAAAGAATTATGTGTGAGATGGTTTGGAGAAAAATGGAAAGTACGGAACCTGAATGGGACACTGTGTGATGGTGTTTATTTGTTTTCGCTGGACTTGTCTTATATTTGGTTTTTGAGTGAAACGATGTGTTTCGCACGTGGTCAGTGGTGGTATTGTACTCACTGTGTTTTGCTGGATTCCAAAATATGCTACGATTAACATGTCATCGTCAGTTAGGTTCTTTTTGTCCAAATTTAAATCGGAATTGGCTGCATTTTGTTGAAGAATTTGCTCAAGCTCTTCGTTTTGGTAAGTGGGTTTGGGTAGTTTTGGTTCAATTGATGTGATTTCTAAATAGATTGACATATATAGCGTTGATTGAATCTTACAAAATCTATCATGAGTTAAAAAAAGTGGAAATATAGTCACGAAAGACAAATGACGTGGCATGGCGAAATACGCATATGTTTGATAAGGTTAAATGGGATAATACTATGAAAGATATAAGGGTTAGATTACCTGTGGGCAAGGGTTTGATCGGCGGAAAGACATTTGGAATTGGTTGTAATAGGGAAGGTGGTTTGGTGATTTCTTTAAGTTGTACGATACGTAGATCACCTTGACGAAGACAACCATTTACTTGAAATTTTGTAGCAGCTAACAGAAGGACTTCCTCTTCAACTGGATAGAACGAATGTTTTCGAATATTCCTTGCAGTTTCACATTCCAATGTAAACATGGTACGTGCACCTTTGTCACCGAGAAAAAGTTCTGCCTGTAAAACTTCGACATCAGTCGTACATGAGGAGAAACCCCACCACACAATGGTTTCACCTTTGATATATTTCGAAGTAAGGTCTAACGTTACACCTCTGTATGCTATTGTGTGTGTTGTAGGAAGTCGAAAAAGTGCGTTAAGAAATAGTCGTAAATATGGGTACCACTGTTTAAGTTTTTGTTGACGATCTGCTGTTGGTATTCTTAATGTGTGATTAAGGGCAAAATACAAACATTCATCCATGGGTTCCCAACTCATAGTGTACAACATAATGGCAGCGGATTCATCTTGTGTTAAATCATCAGCTGGTTTTTTACATTTTTGTTTGGCTATATAAGCATGACTTTGAACATCTGGTAAAATCGATTCAAGCGGTTCAACTGCTTCTTCAAGTGAAACAAGTGGCAACTTTGCATAGCCACCAATAGGTGCAAGAAATTCCAACGATTCTTCAGCAACATTTGTAATACGTAGCAAGCGCTGTGCAGCTACATCATCGTGATATCCTCCTGTGGCCATGTTTTTTTTTGTTTATCATCATGAAAGCAGATCTTTCAGCTTAAATAACAGATACAAAGTTAGATAAGAAACATAGTGGGTTTTTTTTCAGTAGAATCTATTCTTTATTTGCTTTTTTCTCTCTCTTTATACAAGTGTAAAAACAACAAATCAAATAATCTAATGTTTTTCATTTCGTTCATGAATTTTGACGAATTAAAATCATATATGGACAAAAATGCGTACTACTACTAGTCACCGATAGTTTAGTTGTTGATTGTGACGTAAAAAATTGATTAGCAACCGGTCGTAGGATATGTCGCGATGTCGACGAAAGTATCGATGGTAAATGCGGCGGCAATTGAGGTTCTTGTTTACAATCCATATCATCCGACATTAGCTCATGATCAGTCGTGTCAATTTTCGATTTTTTCTTCATTGTCGACGATAGACTGATTGATTTTCGTTTTCGACGCGTTGGAATAGTTCGCGAGAGCATCGAACGAATACATTCATCTGTAATCGTTGAATTCAATGGTGATGTAAACCACGGTCGAATCTCTGCCTAGAAAAAACAAACAACAATAATAGTTTTTCTTTTGAAAAGAAAACGCTTACTTTAAATTTTCGAAAACACAAACGTTTTTCTGCGAATTCATCGAGTATAATCCGTGCGATGTTTTCAATTAACTGTGGATTTTGATTAAACCATTGAAATTCTTCGTCAGTCAACGGAAACGGAAGACCACGTCGGTAGAAACCGAATTGTTCTAAATCTTGTTGAATATCACGTTGTTGTTGCTGTTGTTGATTTTGGTTATCATATAAAAACAAAAGGAACGATTTCATTTGTTGATTTAATTCACAAAACCATTGCCATTGTGTTCGAGCTTTGACTAACATTCGATATCGAACAAGTAGTGAATTATCAGTTCGAGATGCAAATTCTCTCGCTATCAGCGCCCATTTAGCACCATGTTGAGCGTACTGTTTAAGAAGAAGTCGATCTTCATCCGCTGTAAACAATCGATGTTTTTCTTTCGTTGTTCGATTGCCATTTTTCAATGTATCCAACGCACGTTCACGGCATTGTCGTGCCGAACGTGTTCGTACAGGTGCCGAAACTAACGGCCAATTATTAATCGAATTTGTTTGTTGATTGATATGTGTTAGTAGCTGTTGATGTTCATCATCGGACCAACGGCCACGTTTACATGACGGATCGATATGTAACCATTGATTGTAGATAAATTCTCGTGTACGATCACCGAGTTCATATGCTAGTTGATTGTATTTGGTGTAATGTCCTTGATTATCGTCTTGAATCGTCGAAATAATACGTTGCCGTTCATTAGCATCTAACGGACGTTTCGAATATTTTTCATTGATGATCTGAATAGAAAACAAACAAAACGCCACAATTTATGATCTGCAGAAAGTTTCGTTTTGTCAATGAAAGAAAAAGACGCAATCGTGGGACCATTCATTCTTCGACTTACTTATTTGACACCGGATTAGAGTACATATTTTTTTTTGTATTTTTTTTTTCAAAAAAAAAAGAAGATTTATATATTACTTTCAACCCAAACGGACATCTGTAGAGTATTTCCTATCGATTATAAAGCTGAAGTTGAAGAAAAGAAATGTATAATGTGTGTGTGTGTGAGAGAGAGCCTACTTGTAATTATTCATTTTCCTCAATTATTTACTTTTTACTTTTTTATTTTTTCTTTCTTCTGGGTATTTGATCGGTGAGAAAACATGAGTATGTGGTATGTACTCTCACTCTAGAAAAATCAATGAGCATTTATTTTTACCTGCATATAACGTTTTGCACAGAGATACGCACTTCGATCCGTTCCTAATTCTTCGGCAATCGATTGCCATCGATTGGCATTCAACGATTCGCGTTCAACGATCGACACTAAACGACGTTCTTCTTTTATCGTCCATTTCGATTGATTGATATTCGGTTGACATAATTGTTTCCAAGCATTTCGACAGACACTAGCCGACCATTTATTTTCAAGATGATAGCTCGAAATATGTTCCCAATTGAGATCATTCTACAAAACAAAGACGAATTACAGATTAGCAAGTAACTAAACAAACCTCAGTTTTAGCAGATTCGTTGAGTTCATCATTGACAGCTTTGATTAATTGTTGTCGACAATGAACGACCCACATTTTTTCATTTAATCTCGCGCAACCGTATTCTGTCTGATGATTGGAATAAGTCAATGGTAATGATGAATTCTGTGAAATAAATTGAGCGAATGACATTGTTTTGGGCTCGAGACGGTTGTTTGATGTACATTGAATCGATGGACGAGGAAAAAGTGAGGTAAATGTCAACGGACGTGTCGATGGTTGTAAACGTTTGAGAATCGTATGACTTCCTGATGCTAAAAGTTTCTGTTTCTGTTCGATATCACTTAGTAATTTATTTAAATTTCGTAATAAAATCTTCGATGAACCCGTATATCTTGTCAAAGCTGTTGACGGTGTCGACCGTGAATTCGACGGATAATTGAATGATGTCGAATCACAACTACTATTACTACTTGTCGTTAACATTGTTTCCAATTTTTCAATATCCAATAGAACATCATCGGGCATAAACGACGACGACATTGATTTGCTTTTTTTTTCTATCTTAAAAAAAGAAAACAACGTTGATTATATGTATGTTTATGTTTATATATATATATATTTTTATATATAATAATAGTAATAATAATAATAAACGAAAAAACGGTTATACATGAAAATGAAAACAAACGTTCAATATGTGTAGTAGATACGCTTGAATGTAAATTTGAAAGAAATATATAGCACGCACGTCTACGAAACGAGAGAGAGAGAGAGAGAGAGAAAAAAAACAAGTTGTCGCGATTAGAATATTTCGCTATCTAAGCATACGTTAATACAAATATCAATAAAGAGTGAATGTGTGCAAGAGAAAACAAACGAGAGAGATATAGAGCAAGAAAACACAACAACACCCGTTAATGATGATTTTTTAGATTTTTTTTTTCGTTTTTGGAAGCTAAATGAATGCCCGACGCAAATATAAGAAAAACATTTTTTGTGTTTTTTTTTCTCAAAATTACTATTTCACACTGATACAATAATAAAAAGCACATAAACTACTATCTTCTCTAATTCATTAAGAGAAAGATATTTAAAAAAACAAACAAACAGAGAGGCGTTGCAGATCACTAGTAAATAACAACAAACACACACCGTAATTACACATATGTTAGGTGAGATGCACTAGAGAGAGACCGTAATATGTCTATATACATTGCGACACAAAATATATAATATATGTATATGTGAATAGAAAAAAAAACAAACAAACAAAATCTAACGATTGTGGTTAAATGAGAATATTGAATAAGACATTTTTTGTGTTTTAGCCAAGCCAAACGGGATGAAAACAAGGTGAAACTGGAATCATAGTTGCTGCTAAAAAAATATTCAAAAAAATAACAAATCATCCGATTTCATTTTCTTTTCTCTTACCTGCAAAAATCACAACCCATTTCAATCCGAATAACGGTTGACAATAGACATGCTGTTGAGCTTGTTGTTGTTGCTGTTGTTGTTGAGATGATTGAGCTTGTTGAGTATTAGCTGTACATATGCGAACAATGCCCGATGGAATCGGTCGATAGATCGCTGGCGGAAACGGATGAAATGTTGTTGACGTATCTGGAAAAACGAATCGATGCGTTGGATGACCGGATGGTATCAATGGAAACATCGGCGGATGAAATAATGTCGACGATGTTTTCAATTGATGTCGAATGGTTGCTTGTTTTTGAGCGTAGAGAATTCGATAGAATTTATGCCAATTTTTATCCTTCAATGTTGAATTCGATATGAATGTTTTATCGAAATCACGGTAGCATAGATCGTGCCAAAGAAGATTGTCCGTCAGTGTTTGATGTATATCACGACATGTACTTTGTAGAGCAAGTAGAGATTTAATTGGCAGATATTTAGCGAGACGAAGTTTGATTTCATTTGGTAGACCGATTAATGTTGCGTTCGATCGTTGACCTGATTCTATAAAAACAAAAAGAAAATAATTACAATTCAAAACAAAGACAAATCCGTATTACCTTCGAGTAATTTACATAGCAATCGATTGGCTAAGTTGTCTTTAAATGTTCGAGATAAATGTCGAAGATTATGATACGGAAATGTTGAATTGAAATTGAAATAATTCGAAATATGAAATGATAATTTGCCACAAGCTTGCGAAATCGAATTCACAACACCATTGATCGTTACAATCGAATCGGTTTTCATAATTGCTAACGAACATCGTACACGTTCTTCTTCACATAATTTATGTCGATAACAAATGACATAAAATGTCGATGATTTACGAAATTTCGATAGATCATAATCATTATCCGCATCCTACGAATACAAACAATAGTTAAAACAAAACAAAAAAACAAAGACAAACCATTTGAAATCCACTTTCTAACATTAGAGCATGAAGAACAAGGACAATCCAATCGAGATCGTTTTCCAATTGTGAATATTCGATTAAACGATGCATGAGGATTGGATATGTATGACAATCTCGAACTTCATCCAATGTCAATGGTTGATCCATGGAAATTGTTTCATTGTGAATTTCAATTGAATCACCAAGATGAATTTCGTAATCATTTAATTTCAATTCATCATTTAAAAGATATTTTCCATTAAATGAAAGAAGAATGTTCGCTCTTCAAAGAAGAAAAAAACAAAACAAAACAAAAAAAATAAATAAATAAACAAAGACACAACAACGCATTGTCATACTTTCTCAAGGATAAGAAACGTTTTTTGATTTTAGTTTTCAATTCAAGAATTGTTAATTGTTCATTGAAATCGTCGACTGTAATCGTATAATTTTGTTTCGACGAAGATTTCGAACGTAATTTCATTCTAACGCCAACAGGGGAAGAACGATGATGAAAGATTCTTCGTGTTTCTTTTTTTTTGTTTCTTCAGCTAGATAGCGCTCGTCTGATGCGATGAATGAGTCAGGGCAATGAATTCACATGATCGTTTTTTCATTGGCCAACTAAATTCAACCAATTGACGATGATTTATGTCGCTAGCTGAACTAGGCTGATGGCATGTCTTATATTCTTTGTTTGTTTTGTTTTGTGTTTCATTAAGTCTCATGAGTGATCGAGCACGTCGTCGATCATCGTCAACGCCACCGCGATCGAAAAAACGGTTTGTTTCGATGGTTTTTCCTTTTTGAAATTCAAATGTTTTTGTTTAGCTCTCGTTCGCCGAATGATCTTCATGCTGAAAATCCGAATCCAAGTTCGGTTTTAGGCGTTTTCGGTCTGTCGAATTATACGACTGAAAAAGATTTAAAAGGTACGAAACAATGAATTGAGAGACAAAGTTTTAGTTTCTTTCTTTTATTGTAGATTTATTTGGAAAATTTGGCCGAATCAAAGATGTGCAAATAGTTATTGATAAGAAAACAAATCGATCGCGAGGATTCGGGTTTATCTATTTCGAAGAAATCGAACACGCTAAACGAGTATGTCGAATGGCAAAAAATTATTCGACAAAAAAAGCCAAACATAAATATTCAATTCTAGGCTAAAGAATCGCTTAATTCTGTCGAAGTCGATCATCATCGATTACGCATCGATTTTTCGACAACAAAACGTGCTCATACACCAAGTAAATTTCGTCTTGTTTTCGAATTCAAATTGAATTTGTTGTTTTTATTTAGCTCCGGGAATCTACATGGGTGTTCGGCCGGCATCCTATCGTCGTCGTTCGCCAACACCCGATCGACGACCATCACACCGTCGACATCACCATCATCATCATCGACGTCGTCGAGATGATTCAAGGTCAACATTTCAAATTGACTTTGCCAATTAATCAAAATTTTCGTTTCGTTTTAGATCTCGATCTCGTTCCCGTGACCGTCGTCGAGATTATTCAAGGTAAAACTTTCGAATTCATCAACCGCTGTTGTTTGTTCATCTCGAACTCTTTGTAGATCACGTTCACGATCTCGATCACGTCGTCGTCGTCGTCGTTCCGATTATGATTGAATCTCTTTATATGCTGGTGTATGTGTTTCCACGCTGCACTGATCAGTTTTTTTGTTTGTTTTTTGTTTCTGTGTATAAAAAAAATTGTTATGAGAGAACATATGTAAACAAGAAAAAGAAATGAATTGTTATCAATTAATAAAGAAACGAAGCCCAAGAATTCACTCTCTCGAATGATGAAAAAGAAATAGAGAATTGACTCAAACGAAACGCCAATTCATTTTTGAAATAAAAAAAAAAGAAAGATGATGACTGAACAAAAACCGACGGTACCAGTGAATGATATCGAACAGATTCAAGTCAATGTTCAAATACCGGGTATTTTAATTGTGCTCATTAACAAAAAGAAAACTTGTGTGTTTAGTTGAACCGGTAATGATCCCACCGTCAACAGAAGTGAGTTAAACGATTGATTGTTCGAATAGAAGAAAAAAAAACGCGAGAAAGAAAAAGAAAGAAAAATCTGTAATGAGTCTATTTACTTTGCTGATCGTTGGTGACTGTTGATCGGTCGTGAAGTGAGAAATAAAAGTTTTAAAACGTTCTTTGACAACAAAAATCACGTCGATACCTTTTCACATTTGCTTTTCTTTTCATTACCAAGAACGATTTGCCACCGACTATGTCTGTAGCTAAATACGGCGCACTCTTTCCACATGTAGCTAATCGAGGCAAAGATCTTTTACATATCTTAGTACATGGTGCTGCCAATTTACCTTATGTCGATGGTCGTCTACCACGATGTTATGTTACAGCGTAAAATTTCGACATAAAAAAAAAAATTTCGAATCATCTTTGTTGTTTAGACAAAGCCGTTCGACAATGGCAACACAAGATATTGGAGAAACGATCAATGCAACGAATGTTATGGAAGGAGTTTCACCTCAATGGAATGAAATGATCTATGCTGATATTTTAGAAGACAGTAATCATACTGAGGGTAAAGAGAAATCGATTTTTGTTTTGTTCGAAAAATCAATTGAATATGTGTACAGAGGTTATTATTTTGATTATTGATGAACCACGTCAACGAACTATTGCTGAACATCGTTTTCCATGGCGATGGTTAGAACCATTCTATCAATACCATTTAAATCTGCAACATACACTCAAACAAACAGCACAAACAACGAGTTTATACATCTCAATCACACGAAAACAGAGTACATTGTCGAAAGAAGATATTCGATATTTTGGTTTAGAAATTCTATTAAATCGTTTCGATGTTCCACTACCGAAAAAACAAGTTCTCTATGCTGTCGGACGAATTGTACCTGATTATGAAACATATAAGTATGATGTTGTGATGAGTAGATTTTCGTTTTGATGACGAGATTTTTTTTTCAGACATGAATATATTCGAAATCTTGAAAATGGAAGATTAGGTGTAGATTTCAAACGAATCGAAGTTCCGACAGCACAGGATTTCAGTTTGCCTGATTATTCGATTACAGGTTATCCTCAAACATCTCTTGCTTCGAAAGAAGTAATGATTTTGCGCAAAATCTCTGTTTTTGTTTTGTTTCTATATAAAATCGATTTTTTTTCTAGGCTAAAATTCCGACATGGATGCATGACTTTTTATTCTCTCATGAAAATGAAAAAGACAATATGTTTTCAAATAATTCAGCTATTGTCATTGAATTCTATCCATTTCAACCGATAAATAATAATCCAAGTTGGAAAATCAAAGGTCTAATCGGCTGGGTAGCCATACGTTTAGATACTCGAACATATGACGCACTAACAGCAACAACGTCAGCAGAAGGCGTGCGAACAGATGGTCTTGTAGTTGAGAGTGAAGGTGAATTAGTGCCAGAGAATTCGAAATATCTCACGGCTGAAGTTTTACTTCGTCTGATTTCTGAACGACATCCAGTCAAAAATCTCGTCGCTTATGCAGCGAGTAATCTGCCGATTTTACCTTCATACTATGTTGAAGGCATTCGACAAGGTGGTGCTCCGCCTGTCTATTTGCAAGTTGCCGTACCTAAGAAATCGTTTCTACCAGCTGTTCAATCGCAATTCATTCAACCGACTATAACTCCACAATTGCCGGTAAGTTCTTTTAATATTTTGTTTTTCTCAAAAAAAAAACGAAATACTCTCAGATTTACAATATTGGTTTGGTGAGTTTTTCTCATCCTCGTGTTCTCCCCCATAGTAACTAACAAACTATTCGAGAAAAAGAGAGAGAGAGAGAGAGAAAAAAATCTCGTTTATTCATTGATTAAAAACTACATGCTGTGACGTGTAATAACATACATGCATACACCTTATATTCCGACGTATAGACGAAGATTTATTGTAGCTTCTAAACCATCCTATGTGCTAAATCATTCATTAGGCAATTGTACCTTTGTATGTGTGTTCATTCCAATAAACGATCTAAATTTGTTTCTTTTTTTTTCTAAAGGGAAGTCAATCGACAATTGTTGCACCACCACAAATCTACACTCAACCACAGTTATACACTCAACCACAGTTATACACTCAACCATATGAAGTAAATTGTCATTTTTCTTTTTTTACAATCGAAAAATCATTTTCGTTCGAAGGTCGTTCCAAGTCTTCAACAAGTCGTCGAACGACCCGATGGCGTTCGATATAATATTCCTCGGTTTAATCCGTACGATTTAGATGATATTCCAACGGAATATCGAGGCATGCTTTCGGCTAATTATCCACCAAGACGAGACGAAGATATCGAGGGTTGGTTCGAATATTTTCAACGTGAAATCGCCAATTATAAACAAGCCATTCGACGTATTATTCAAGATGTTATCCAACTTCGTGAACAACATAAAACGCTCACAGCAGCCAACAGTGATTTGAAATTGAAAATTGATAATTTTGAAAAGAAGAAAAAAGTCTTGTACGAAATCTTCGAAGGAGATAAAATCGACAAAGCTAAAATGCAAGATATATTCAGTAAAGATAACACATACGAGATAAATTCATTGTCGGAATTGTTTTTAGATCGTCTATCGGCAAAGATCTCTGCTCAACAACTTGAACTAAAAGAAAACTTTGCAAAAATTAATAATTTCGAAAAAGAATTAGCTCGAGTAAGTCGATTGAAATTAACTTTCTCTTTTTCACATTAAAATCTAGCGAAGTGAACTACGTGCTCAATACGATGCGCTTGTTCGTACGTCACAAACACGTGAAAATGAATTACAATTAATGAAAGAACGTTTGTTAAAAGCCGATGGTTTAGAAGAAACTGTTCGACGACAGGAATTAGTCATTGAAAAATTAGAAGCAATGATTAATAATTATATGAAAGAGAAACGATTACGAGGTTTGTTATTGATTTAGTTGAGGGTGAGTTCAAGTTTATCATCGATTTCATTTTGATATAGGAGCATTTAATGATATTGATCGAACGTTTTTATCTGAACATGCAGCATTAGGTTTAGAAACTCAACAACTTCAAGTGAGAGCGATGAGATTCGATGAGAGCAATAGTATTCAATTGAGATGTTGTAGAGACGACCACCACCTTCAAGATATACAACGACTGCAGTCAATCAACGTGATGATGTTGTTCGACAGAATTTAGCTTATCAACAAGAAATAGCGAATCTTCGAGCTCGAGTAAAACGAATGAAATAAAGTCAATTGAATATTTTTTTCTTTAGTTCCAAGAGAATGCCTCTGCTTGGGGCCGTGAAAAGGCTGAATTAATCGCTCGAATCAACGATATTGATCATCCAGTAAATACTCATCGAACGAACTAATCAATATTTTGTTTTTAAAAACTATGTTTTTATTGTAATCCTGAGAGTGAGAGAAAAAATATGTAAACAGAAATAATCACAAACAAAGAAAAATAAATAAATAAATAAATAAATATCTATACAAATATATGTATATCTGATCTAACTCATATCTGACACATAGCCACTGCTAGCAGCTGAAAGAGGTGTAATGCAAATAGGTGATGGAAGATTGGTTTTTTCTTGTAATTGAAGATCGATTTGATAGAGTTCATCAGCGATAATTTGAAGTTGATTTTTACTATCTTGATATTGTTGACGATTGTTTGGCTGTTGTTGTTGTTGTTGATGAAGTTTGTATTCGATTAAACGAAGTTTCTCAATAAGATTCGATGGTTTTTCATGACGTTGTTTGAAATTAATTTGAAATTTTAACCATGTAACTTTTGATAAAAGCAAATTTTTCGTTCGATAATCTCGATTTTTCCATTCGATATCATGTCGATGATGACATTTCGTACATAATAATGTATCACAATGAAAACAAACATCAAGTTTTTCATACGATTTACATTCGTAACATTTAGCTTCTATCAACATCAATTGATTATCATGAATTTGTTCGACAAGTGTCGAAACGATTCGATTTCTTGGCAAATAACATCCGGAAAATTCGTATCGACAGAGAGGACAAGTCAATTTCGATGGATGTTTTATTGTTGAACGAAGACATTTACAACAAAATGTATGTGAACAAGGTAATAAACGTGGATCATCGAATAGATCCAAACAAACAGGACAAGTCAATGTTTCTTTGATGGACATCATCTAAAATTTAGAATCGATAGACTAAATTACAATAGCCGGGGAGGGAATAGACAAAAAGAGAGAAAAAAGTTGGGAGAAAAAAAAGGTTGAAATGTCTTTTTGGTCTTGGTGATTAAACTCCTTCGTAGAAACGTTCGAGGAAGCCTGTTGGTTTTTTCTTGTACGAATCTTTTTTCGCATCCAATGATGCAACATTATGTTGTTGTCGCCAGATTTCAGCTGTTTCAACAAAATCCATTTGTCCACGAACAACAAGAAGATCAATCACACGAACATCAGTTACATCTTTATTTTTAAGGAAATTCGCCTAAAATTTATATTCAATCAATGAATAAAAAGAGACAAGTTTTCGTTTTTTTGATCTACTTTGATAACATCACGAAGTTGTGGTTCAGTCCAATTGTTTTTGATGAAATCAACTCGAATATAGGGAATCTGTCGGAGCCAAATTTTGTAGAGATTTAACACTCGTCGTTTAGCTTCGGCATGATCGGTCGAAAGAACCGGCCGTACTTGTTTTAACGTTTGAGGTAAACGTCTTGCTAATGACATACGATCTAAAAGCATAAATGGTTTATAGAGAATAAATCCGTTGTTTGTATGTTTTGTTTAAGCTTTAGAAGAACAAAAACAACAAGAAAAACACAGATAGATTGAAGCACAATCACAGAAAAGAAGAGGAGAAAGAAAATAAATTCTGTTTTGTCGACAGATCTATTGCGAATCTTTTGGTTGAGCGTGTGCCATCGTATGTTTACGAGCTGTCTCGTAGAATTCATCGGGATTTTTGAGAATTTGTTGGGCTATTCCTGGAACAACGGGATTTTCAGTACTTGGATCTGCAAGTAACTCGATTATTTGAAGTAATACTATTAAACAAATCAAAGCTGAGATTGATTTCATACGAAAGATTTCTATTTACTTGCGACGATCGAAAGATTTGGCGTCCATTTTTCACCGAGAAGATCAAGACCTGAAAACAATCAAATGAATTTCGAATATTTAAAAAAATACGTAGAAATAAATCTTCTTACAAATATTTCCATCGTCTTTAATCGATGGATGATAAACCGGAGTAACAAATTTAACCTAAATCAATTTTCAAATCAATTTATTCAATCGAAATTTCTCTACTTTTGGTGGTTTAAATGGAAAGTCCGTTGGCATATGAATATCCAATGTAAATATATGATCGGCATAGGGTGAATTGTCCTGAAAAAACAAATAAAAATGAAAACAATCGTTCGTTGTCATATTTTCTCAACATACTGGTCCAACAATTTGCGCTTCCAAATGCAGAACTAGAGAATATTTTGAATTCGATTAAAATCAAGTCAATCATCAATCACCTACTGTCGTTAGATTTCGGTTCTAATTTATTGATTTGTGCGGAATTTTCTTTAGCAGCATTGAATTCCTACGCACGAAAGAAAAACATCAATGTACTTGAACGTAAAATCTTATTTAGTTTTTTCGTTTCTACTTTCAATAATCGTCTTTGTATTGTCGCCATGTTTTTTCCGTTGAAATTAATTCGAAAATAATCGAGAAAAAAAAACAAAATCAAAATAAAGTTTTGTGCAACAATACACTACTACTAAATATCAATCCAGAGAAGAAGAAAAACCGAGTGATTTTATTGGTTAATTATACTATGGATAGATGTGTACTGATGTTTCATCTCATCGGACTAGAGCGATATCTATTGGTTTTTACTTTCTAAATCTAGTTGTTTTTATTGAAGAAGAAAAAAAAGTTTGTCAATCGATTATTTAGAACGACGGAATAATTGTTTTGCATGTGTTTGTCCACAGGTCATCGTCTGAAAAACGCAATTGAAATGATTGAAAATTCGAAGAAATGACTGATTGATACATACGACTTGTAGTTCTCCTTGATTGTTAACCCATCGTTCGACATGCATTTCTTTTCCATCTTTGAAATAAACTTCTTGAATCCATTTGCCATCTTCAAATTTAACTACGCACTAGAATACATTTGTTTAAAAAAAATAAGAACTAAGAAGAAATATCTCTTCATCAAACTGTATATTTTTCTCCGTCGTGTCCCTCATCTTCGAATTTTTCACCGGGTGTAAATGTGTATGCTGTTGTTTTAAATGTTGTCTCACTTTTGAATGTCCATACACCATTATTTTCGCTTATTGTCAAATGAGGTTTCATTGTTTTAGCTAATGTACGTAGAACTTTACCAATACCTAATTCTTTCAAAATACCGTCGAAATTTTCATTGCTAACCTTGATTTCGAAAGATAAAATAAAATCTTTCAATAAAACAACCGAAAAAAAACCTCACATATTCCCAACTGCCTTTCAAATTTTCGATACGACTATCACTGCTTGCCATTTATTTGTCGAAATGAAGCAGACGAAACAAGGTTTTGATTCGAAAATATTCGGTTGATTGCACAAATCGTGTTTATTCGAATAATAAAAAAAGAACACAAAACTATCGATAATATGACACGTGATCGAATTTTATAATCAATCAATGGAAGAACTTCGTAAGTGTCTTCATTGGTTCGAGATAATATTCATTGAGCCAATTTATATGAAAAACAAATATCCTTTCGATTTCGTACGAATAATCCCCGATGGATAGAGAAGAAGGAATAGTTTTGACTAGAAGTTGATCAGGTATTTCATTGATATGATAGAATGTTTCTTGATCTTGAGATATTGAAAAAAAAATTTTATCAATAAATAAATCAGGACTGAAATGAAGTGCAAGTTGGTAAATTAAATACATATCTTCTCTCGACGATGTGAAATTATCGAATGAATTGTCAGGTTGATTGAGACATTGAAAAATTGTTTTTAGATAAGTGATAATTTTCGATAAATCTTTTCTTCTAACATCTGTGATAACTTCCTTTCGTTTGATATGAATATGTGGAACACAAAATAGACGAATAAAATTATTAAACATGTCCGCCAAGTGATATGCTCTCTCAGACAATACTCCTTCAACTTATAAATCCAATCGAAATACAAGGGTCTTTCGGCGAAAGCAGAACGCGTTTTTTTTATGACTCAATTTTCTATCCACTTAAGCATTCGTTGGTTTGGTTACTATTACTACTTCCCAATAGTTCTCTTTATGACGCAGAGAATAAATAGAAAGCATGCAACCTTTTTTGTTCGTTCTTTTTTTAATCCAAAATTGTCACTTATGCACATCTTCTATGCGCACTCAAACTAGATGACGAAGAAAAAAGAAACGAAGAAAAGTTTTACAATTAATCTGTAATAACTGTTACAGTTATTAAAAAGAAATAAACGGAAACTAACAAATAGACATGCTCGAAAAATTTAGATTAACTGTTCGAGTTCATCAGCTGATCGAGATAAATATGAAGCGGCTTCACGATAAGCATTGACAAGAACTCGAATCGAACTCATTTCAGGTGTTGACAATTTATTTTGTTTCGATGATTTATTCATCGATGAATCATGTGTACCTACAGAGATAGAGAGAGAAAAAAAGCCCAATCGAATTAAAATAGAGAATTCTTGACATACCATTCGTATGCGTGTGTGACGAAAGAAGCGAAGGCGGTGCGAGAGGCGTTGTATTGGTTAGCGATTGGAGAAAACTCGATGGAGTAAAATTCGGACGAAAGAGTGATGTTGGCGAGTGATTTCCATTGGCACTGGCTGCTGCAGCAGCTGAGAAATAAGCTGATAGATCGAGTGATGGTCGAAATTGTTGAGAGAAAGCATGACGAAGAAAATCAGCATCGAATGGAGAGAGATTCGAGGGGGGTGATTGAACTAAATCGGACTAAATGAGAATTTGTACGATTACAAAAATAAGAGAGAGACAAACAAAAAGTAAAAATCTACTGGTTTCGTCGATGGAGTATTTGGTATGGAATTCGAACGATTTTTCTTCGAAATGCTCGAATGATCTTGATGTAAAAATGAAGTTGATGAAGGTTTTTGAGTTTTTAACAGACTTCGAATCAGTCGTCGAATACGATCCGATGAAATATCTTGATATTCATCGGCACAAGCTTTTTCTAAAGCTTTTGCTTGTTCATCATAATTCGAACCAAGAGTTGTCGATTCATTGATTAATGTTTGAATATGTGACTGAAATCCGACGCAAAAATTGTTCAATTAAATCAATTACAATCTTTTTTTTCTTCATACTTTAAGATTTCTCATCCGTTGTTGGGATTTACCGTCTTTTTTATTTTTACCATTACTTGTCGATTCGATTTGATTAGATGTAGTTTCATCGGATGATCGAATTGGCGATCGAGATCGATCTCTTGTTGAATGAACTGACATATCTAATAAAAAAAAAGCAGAAGATGAAAAGAAAAGAAGAAGAAGATGAAGAAGAAAAAAAGGAACGATGACAACGACTTCTCCTTTTCATTTAGCCTGTTATTATTTATGAAAATATCTAGTGATGAGTGAATAGATTAGTTAGTTTCTCTACTTTTCTTTTCTTTCATTTTTCTCTCTATTAATCTGTTGACGCTTTACGGCATGTTGTTCAGGTTGACATGTTCTCTCTCTCTTTATCTATCTATCTATCTATCTATCTCGTTTTTTGAATCAATTTCAGAAAAAAGAATTCTAAGCTGCACACAACGGACGGAAGGCTATCTTCCTGTCTTGTTCATTCTCCCCAAAATTTTTTGCTCTTTCTCGGTCTTTTTCTTTTCTGACTAAAAGACATTCGTACCCATTGTAATCAACGATGGTGAAAACCGGTAGACGTCTTTACATATACATAGTATATACGTATGTATGTATGTCTCTATAATGTCGGTAAACTATTAAAACAGAAAGAAAATATAATTGTAGTTTGTGAGTATGCTCATTCCACTCGTCTAACAAAGAAATTGATAATGAAGAAGAACGACAAAGCATTTTGCACTATTATTCATGAAACTTTTCCCTAACTCGTTGCTTCTTCGCTCCTAAAAAAAGAAAATGAGAAGAAGAAGAAGAAGAAGAAGAAAAAAGAAATAACCTAGTCGCGATTCTTTCTTACCGCTCAAAACGACAATTTTCTTTTTTCTTCTTGCCCAAAAAAAGAAATGACGACGGAGAGAAGATCATGTTTTCTATTCTTAAATAGAATAATAAAAGATGAATGAGAACACGCACACATATAGTTATAATAACTCAAATTCTTTGTGGCATATTAACAGTTTACTTTGCCTTTACGTTGTGTAACGGAAGTTAAATTACTAATAAGAACAGAATGAAGAAAAAAAAACTGAAAGATCTGCAATTAATGATTTGATTTGAGCAGAATTTTAACATTAACATATATCATCTTATGATCAACATTTTTTTTGTGTACTTTCAAACGCCATCTAGATAATAAAAATAGATTGGTGAATGTAAATTCTCAAAGTCAATCAATCCTACTAGGTAACAATATTTATACTAGTCAAGTATTATTATTTTTCTTTTTTTCATTCTGTGAAATATTTTTGACTCGTAACAGTTCATTCAGTCGAAATAAGAAGAATGACAACAGAACAACCATTTCCTGATAAATTAGTTATTTCAGCTGCTGAATCGAATAAACAAGATATTCTTAATGTTTTACTCAATAGAATTATTCCTGATTCAACACCTGTTTCAGTTCTTGAAATAGCATCAGGCACTGGACAACATATCGTTCATTTTGCTGCCTATTTTCCTTTGGCAACTTTTCAACCATCAGATATCGATTCAAAATATTTAAAAAGTATTCAAGCTTATATCGATGAATATGAAGTCAATGCATTTACGAAAAATGTTCTTCCACCAATTGAAATTAACGTTCTTGCTGATAATACAGATCGATTGAAAAGTGGATCCTATGATTTTGTTTATTCATCGAATCTAATTCATATATCTCCAATTGAATGTACCGAAGGTTTATTTCGTTTAGCTGGACGAATTTTAAAAGCAAATGGCAGTCTAATTACATACGGTCCTTATGCTTTACAAGGTGATGGACGACTTACACCGGAAAGTAATCGACGTTTTCATGCATATTTACAATCACAAAATTCTGAATGGGGCGTACGAGCTATCGATGATCTTGCTAAGATTGCTGAAGAATATAATATCGAATTAAAACAAGTTATTGATATGCCTGTGAATAATAAAATTTTGTGGTGGACTAAAACTTTGTGGTAGATCGTGTGTTTTTCTTTTATTGGTTATGAAATAAACTATAGTTCGTCATTCACTTTAAGCGCGTTATTTGTTATAATCGATAGTGAAATAAATTTGACTAACAGAACGAGAAGAAAAAAATCCGTTGTTATCCATGTCATCCGTCTTCTTAGAACGTCTTCAAAAACATCGATCACCCATTGAAACAACAGAAAAAAACGAAATTAACAAACGGTGAGAAAAAAAAAGTCAATTTCAACGGTTGATCAAAATCAATGATTTATTTATAGAAAATATTCTGATTTTAATATTCTTACATGTAATGATCCTGATTCCCCGTGGTTTGTTTTCTCGATATCGAAAACAATATTCAAATAGATTTCGTTTTTTTTCAGGTATACTGGTCCAGAGAAAACTATAAAACGAAAGAAATTAATTGTCTCTCCGATACGTGCTTTTATGACAACTCGACGAACGACTCGATCACAAACTAAAACTCCTTTGAAAGAAAAATTCGATGATAATGAAGATTTAGTTACTCCACCAAAACAACGTTCAGTACGAAAAAAGAAACCGAAAGTAATCGAATCCGATGATTCAGATGCAACGATCATCATCGAAGATGAAGAAAATCAATTTCCATCACCACCATCAGTCAAAAAGAAAGTCAAACATCGACGTAGGATTGTTCTTTTGAAATGATCAATCATTTTTTGTTTTTTCGTTTTGTAGCCGAAATAGCTGATCATGATTTAGATCAGGATACGAAAAAAGCGATAAAAGAACAATCCGAACGTGACAAACGAATTCGACTACAACAAGAACGAGAAGAACTCGCACGTTTAGAACGTATGCATAAACAACAGGAATACAATGGAACAATTCTCAACGAACATCAACAAAAACAATTGCCCGTTGCATTTGAATTAGTACTCGAAACCGATCCACGAACAAATAATATCGTCATTGAAGTCGATCTTATGTTAGTTCAATATATGAAAAAACATCAAGGTAATGATAAGTAACTTTTCATTTGAATTTCAGACGAATGTTTCGATTGTTTTATCTAGTCGAAGGTGTTCGATTTCTTTGGAGTCAAGTATTCGAATCGACTCAACGTATTGCCGCGAGTATCGATAAAGAAACGGGCGAAGATCGTGGTGGATCAGGAGCTATTCTTGCACATTGTATGGGTTTAGGTAAAACATTTACAACAATCACTCTTATTCATACATTATTTCGTTATCCTAAACTCACACATATTGAACGAGTTTTGATTCTTTGTCCATTAAATACGGCAACAAAGTAACGAATAAAAAACCAAAGACTTGTTTGAAATTGAAATTCTAGTTGGAAAAATGAATTTCGACAATGGATAGGTGATCTCGAGCCACGTATTCATGTTTATTTATTCAGTGCTGATGATGTACCGAAAAAAGATCGATTAAAATTCCTTCGTCGAGTAATTTTCGTTCGAATTGAATTCAATTTTGAGTCAATTTGTTCATTTAGTGGCATGAAACCGGAGGTATTTTAATCATGGGCTATGAAATGTATCGTTTACTGAATTATGCATCCGATTCAACAATTACTGGTCAGAAAAAGAAACAAAAAAAGAAAGTGAAAACGACAAATGACAGTGATAACGATGATGATGAACCATCAAGTGAAAGTGATACTGAATGGCAAAGTAAAACGGCCAAAGCCAAAGCTAATCTTGCACTTATCGATAGTTACCGTTAGTTAATTTATTTGAAATTCATGATTTGTAGAAATTTAATTTAGGAAAATATCTTCGAGCACCCGGTCCTGATCTTGTTGTTTGTGATGAAGGTCATATGATGTACGAATGAATATGATCCTATTAGCTTTTCAATTTCTATTTGATTTAGTAAAAATCCCAAGAGTGCTATTGCTCGAATGGTCAATGAAATACGTACTTTACGTCGAATAGTTTTGACTGGTACACCAATGCAAAATAATCTTAAAGAATATTATTCTATGGTGAATTTCTGTAAACCGAATTATCTTGGTTAGTTAATGTTTTCTTTGACTTCCGAAAAACAAAAAAAAAGAACCAAAGATGTTTTCAAGGTAGTGAACATGAATTCTCTCGAAACTTTCGAATTCCAATTGAATCCGGTCAACATAAAGATAGTTCAGCACACGATGTTGCCTATATGAAACGTCGCGCTTATGCATTAAATCAACGATTGAAAACGGTTCTTCATCGACGTGATTTCGATGTATTACGAGCATTTCTACCACCAAAATTTGAATATGGTTTGTTTGTTTCTTTATTGATTGAATAATACACATCGATTTATTTGTTATTCAGCTGTAAAAATCAAATGTACATTGTTACAACAAGAATTATATCGAACTTATTTACTCATTCAAGATATCGATCCAACAGCTCGATTGAGTAGATTTTTCGAAATTTGAATTTAAGAATATTTATTTAATCGAACTCTTCTTAGATATGGCAAAACTTCTCGGCGATTATCAATATTTAATGAAAATCTGGACTGTAAGTTCTCTCGAATTCTTAATTTTAATCGAAAAATATTCGAAATCATCATCTAGCATCCTTATCTACTCAAACCTCATTTCATCGATGGTTATCACAAATATCTCAAAGGTCAAGATCAAGTTGAAACCGATCAATTCTTTCAAGACGATCCCGATGAATTCGATGATGAAAAACCGCATTCAACTAAAACTCAAACATTATATACGCTCAAACAATCATCAAACAACAAAATAAACAAATATTTTCCAGGCAAAATCGATGAAGATTCATCATCAACCGATCGAATGAATCTCGTTATGAGAGCTATGAGAAAAGAATGGTGGTACGATATGTTCGATGTTGACGGATCACAATTCGATGTAAGTTTTAGTTCGTATGATTGATTGATTTCAAATCGTAGTGCTTTTCAGATTGAATTATCCGGCAAATTCGAATTATTTCGAGCAATTTTAAATGAATGTGAATCCATCGGTGATAAACTCTTAGTATTCACTCGAAGTCTTCTCTCACTTGACTACATTGAACAATGGCTTGAACGATGGAATGCACGTTCGACAACGACATCGAAATGGGTTCGAGGCGTCGATTATTTTCGTATGGATGGCAAAGTTTCGATCAAACAACGAGCCGAAGATATCAAAACTTTCAATCAATCAGAAAATACACGTGCTCGATTGTTTCTTATTTCGACAATGGCCGGTGGAATCGGTATTAATCTTTATTCAGCTAATCGAGTTATTATTTTCGATGTTAGCTGGAATCCAGGTATATTTTTTGTCTTATTTTTTAAATTAAAAACTCATTTTCAAAATCGTAGCTCACGATCTGCAAGCTATGTTTCGTTCGTATCGTCTTGGACAGAAGAAACCTGTTTATATTTATCGTATCATTGGTAAAAGTACGATGGAAGAGAAAATCTACAAACGTCAAATAACTAAACAAGCCATGTCACAACGTGTTATCGATGCTAAACAACTCGATCGACATTTTACCAATGATGAATTAGCCCAACTCTATCGTTTCGAGCCCGATTTCGACGATGATCCATTGGATAAATACGATGCTGATTGTGTCAAAGATAAAGTTCTTCGAAAATTAATGGATGATTTTTCTGAACTGATTGTTTCCTATCGTGAACATGACTCGTTATTAGTCCATCGAGATGAAGAAAATCTTACTGAAGAAGAACAAAAACAAGCCGAACATGAAGGTAAATCAAAATTCTATTTCTATTATTTTCTTTAACATTCAATTTATCATCGGTTCAGATCAATTATCTAAAACTCGAATCTACGGTCGAGTCAATACTCCACATCCACATACAACTGTTGATCCTGATATTCAAATTCTCAATTATTTTCATCCAAATAATAATAATGATTAAAATTAAATTTGTGAATCTTTCTTTACCATTAACATTATACATATATATTATTTTTTTTGATTCGTAGCAAAAAGAAAAGAGAAAAAAAAAGAATTTTCATAACAAACAAAGATAAGAAAAAATTGTGTTTTTCATTTGAACACTAAAAGTTACACAAAGAGCTCGAACAAAAGCTTTTCATGACGCTTAGTAAACTAACAGATCATCGAAGTAAAGCATGCACACAAAGCAGAATGAATGAATGTACAGAGAGGCAAAGAAACGTTTTTTTTCTTAATGCTTTTTTTTGCTTATCGATACTAAAAAAAAGGAGAAGTAACTCTCTCATCGGCGGCTCGGATTTGTTAGTTAAGGAAAAACACCGAGTTAAGACGAAAAAGGAAACACGTACACAGAGTCATTCTCTGTGAGGAAATGGTGTCGGCAAGAAGAATAAATGATGTTATTTATCACAGAAGAGAAAGAGGATTCAAATTGCACAAAATGTTGATTTTCACACGGATGTTTCAAGAGGTTGTTGTTCCTCTTTCTCTTGTCGTTTTGCTCCCTAGAAAATCGATTCACAATAGACAATGACAAAAAAAGAAAACTCAATGAATTTCATACGTCATAGATCAAACGTGGATCTTTGTATGTTCCACTTTCGAATAGACGTTTGCCAATATCTCGACCGTTGGTTGTTATCTGTGTTGGCACTAAAGGAGTTGGTTTTTCACGTTTCGATGGGAAATTTTGCGGTAGAACAGCTACTCCTTTCTTTGGAAGACCTAAAACAGTGTCTAGCATGTCATCGAAAACAGCTGGATTTTCTAAAAAAATCGAAGTAGTAAATATTATACGTAGAATAGAAGAGAGAAAGTCTACCTTGATTCGAACTGGATTGACTTGTTCGTCTCGATGGAATCTTCTGTCGGCCAACTTGTCGTGTTGATGATGTTGGTTGCTCAACTGACGTCGAATTCGATCTACTTTTAATCGAAACTGATTCGATAACTTGTGGTTTCGAGAGATTTGCTTTTTTATTTTGCAAATCACGTAAACGTGATTCGAGATAACGCATAAAAACTTGTAAATCTTCTTGTGTTTTCGATGCATCGAACTGCGCTACACGTGAACGTATGTCGTCAAGTGCTGCATGAATACGTGTATCATTCGATGCTTGTAAACTAGCTAATAATGCCTGAGTTTCTCGATTACTATGTGTATGAATATAACCATGAAGGAGATCATCTGTATGCACATGATGGCCAATTTCTGAGTTTTCACTCACTTGACCTGTGTACCATTTCATTGATAAGAATCGTGCGTGATCATCGGAATTGGGTAATGTTGAAAACGATGTACTACTAACGAGAGATGTTAGATTCAATGGAATATGTCTTGTTTGTTGTCTTGGAGGTATTTCATGGAGATTATTTTCGACTGATTTAGCTGGAAGTGGTTTACTTTCCGGTTTCGAATGATGATGATAATCGGAAACATTATGAAAACTTTTCGATAGACGTGCTTGACGTTTAAATGTTTGATCGTCTTGATTTGTATCTGTCGATGGACGTACATGAACTTTACCATTATTATCAATGACATTTTCATCCGATGGTGAATATGTCGACGAGACAAATGAACGTAGATCTTTGCTTGATGTCGATAGACTCTTCGAATTGACTTGTGTGTCGAGAAGAGAAGTTCGACTGAGAGAATTTTGAATTTGTTTAACAAGTGCATTCGTATCGGCTATGACCGAACGAGTTGTCGGTGCTGGCAGAGTTGCTGATGATCGTGCTGCTGTCGGTGGTGTTGGTTTCATTGGTGAATCGTCAGGGTTGATTTTACCAGCAAAATGTCGTGCTGATAGAACACGATGTGTCGGCAATTCTGTTCGATTCAACATACTATTAACTGTATTCACATCGAACTTTTTTCGAATGAGATTTTTTTCTAATTCATAAGTTTTATTGGTTTGATTTACTAAATGACTCGGCTTGAGAGTACGAGCAGGAACAGGTGGTGGTGGCGGTGGTGGGTTGTGAATTGATGTATTCACTGGTTTAGAATAATGATACGACGGCGACGAACATGAGGAATCGGTATCGGACGAACAAGAACTGCTATTAATAGGATGTTCGACGATTTCGATATCATCATAGACAATGATCATATCACCATTGGCAATATCGAGTGTTTCAAGGCCATTCTCGTCTCCATCCATAATGTCAATTGCAGGCACAGTCGATCGTTGTGTTTGTGTTTGTTGTGATGATTTCATTTGTGCTCGACTTAGTTGTTCGTCGACATCATTGAGTGTATCATCGATTTCTTCGGAATGTTCGGATGAATGAGTGTGATTATTTGTGATATTATGATAAAATCGTTGAACAGCTTCAACAGCTGGATATTGATTCGAATGTTTTTTCGTTTCATCGTCGACTTCTTCATAGAAACTATTTGATTCGCTTGTTGATTCACCATTGAAATGAAAGATTCGATCGATAGCACCGCGAATAAATTGAAGATCCTTGTTCATTTCTTCGGCTTCAGGTGAAACTGAATCGATTTCTTGATAGATATTAGTCGTCGTCAATGGAGAACGTGTATGAGGACGACCTCGACTTGTCTTTGGTCGAGGAACAGCTGGTAGTTCTTTGTCCACTCGAGCGTAAAGTGGATTTTCTTGTATGGTGGTGGTGGTTGTTGTTGATGATCGTTCTTCGAAAATCGTTCGTTGTGCAGGCTTAGGACGAGCGGTCGGTATTTCGTATTGAGGAAAGACAACTGAACTTGTTCGTATCGATGGCGGAGAAACAATACGCGGTGGTATAATCGGTGTTGATTCTGATTCTTTACTCTAGAGAACAAAAAAAAGAAATGTACTATTAATAATCAATAAACTCTCTCATTAAAAGTTCACTTGTATTGTTCGTTCAACAGATTTCGATGTCATTCGTGGTGATATGTATGTAATAACTCGAGTTCTATCTTCATGATTCAATGGATCTACACGAGTGAATGGACTTGAGTGTCGATTATGGAAATCGGATTGATGACGATTTATTGATGGTCGATTTAATGGACTGACTGGTGCACTACCAAGAAAATAATGAGATTTATGAGGTTGAATGGTAACTGTCGTTGCTCGATGGTCATAATATGAACCAACGGAATAATGTCGATGACGAATGTGTGATGTGTACGCTGACGGACTTGTTAAATCAGAAAATTGATTAATAAATGAATCGAATTTTTCGAAATTATTATTTGTGTCAATACGAAGTGATGCAAGTTCAGGAGATTTCGTTGTTGTATATAATGGTGGAAGAATATAGATTGGTAGAATGTTCGTATTATTATTATTATTATTATTTGTTGATTCGGACGATTTTTGGTTATTGTCTGTTGATGTTAAATAGTCAATATTGACTTCATATTTGGTCGTTGTTATCTAAAGTAAAGAATAGATAATGATCGATTTCGATTATTTGCTCGAGAGAACAAACTTGTTCGTCGATTGGATTGACAATTGATGTGTTTTGACTGTGATCGGAAAAGCTATTTTCATGTTCAACTTCATATAAAATATCTTCTTGAATCGGTCGACGTTGACTACCATTGACAAAATCTTCATTATCAACAATAATATCATCTAAATTCGTAATCATCATCGTTTGATTATCATCAATTGTATAGATTTGATTCGATGGTTGATCATCACGCGGTGATACAAGGAAAAATTCATCACCGACAGCATTTAGATCGATTTCACGTAGACTATCTTCGTTCGATATTTCACGTATTTCATTTGTCAATGTCTTGTCATTATTCGTCGATTGTTCCATTGCACTAGATTTTTGTTCTCCTGTTGAAACGGCAACGATGTCGAGATCTATTAGTATAAGAACGAAGAAATGAAACGACAAGAATCATTCATACATCGAATGAAGAGAGAGAAGAGGAATTCTAGTCAATATGTGCACATGCGTTTCTTTTTTTTTCTCGTTCTTTTACGATTCTAATGAACATTTAGTCTTGTATTATAATCACATCTGTTCTCTTTCGAACAAAAAGAAAGAAAATCATGAAGGTTTACGAAAACTTATCAGACCACTAATTTCTAATCAAGTGTCTCAAGAGAAAAAGTAAATCTCGTGTGCTCATTAATAAAACGAAAAAAAAAAGACTGAAAAACGTTAATAATAACTCCCTAGTAAGTTTATTTACGTATGAATCTATACAATGAAAAGAAGAAAAAAAACTGTTTTTTTTCTCTCCTACTTTCACTTTAGCAAAAAACATTGAGAATTTTTTTTTCTTTTTCGCAACAGTTGTATATTCTTGTCAACCGAAATACATTAGTTTCTTTTTTTCTTCTCTCTCTCTCTTTTCTTTCTTTCAAACACTTGAAAAAGAAGTCCGACTTGCTTTGCTTTTTTTTACAAGTTATAATTTCAAAAGAAAAACATATTTATCTACCTTCAGTATGCGTTAAATTAGAAAGCGAACTTTTCGATGATAACGTTCGATCATCATCATCGCCGTCATCTTCATCATTTAGCTGAGGTGTTGGCGTTTCATATCCCGTTATTGATGATGATGTTTCATCGGCAAGAGCCGTATGATAGGACGCTGTTGATGGCGAAAGACAGCGATCATTGACACTCGCGTACGATGATGAATCGGTACCACCGAGATTTTTCACAGCCGAACGAAATGATTCGGCATCGGATGATACACTTCGTATTGAATTCGTACGTGGAATGTCATTTTCGATTGTCGATGGTAATTCCGATGCTTGAAAAGATAACAACAATAAATATGAGTAAAAAAAAACGAAATGTCTTGTCTTGTCTTGTCTTATCTATCTCTCACTCTTACATTTCTCAAGCGGAGTGATATCAGCATCGACTGAGATATCAGCGGGTATTTGCACTTGAGCCATTGTACGCGGTTTTATTGGAAATCGCACATGTTCGAATTTCGTTTCACAAGTATTCGTTGATTGTTGTGTTCGTATTTGATCTGTAGAAACAAAACAAAAAGAAAAACATAAATAATGACAGTAACAACAATCTAAAGATAGACACATGAGAGATGAAAACGAGGTAATTTTAATAATATTACTCTCATTATTTTATTGAGAAAGCTTTAGGCACGCACGCACGCACGCAATATAAATTCTCATGTGTGCAAGTGGCACGTTGAATTTCTTTCTCTTAGCCGAAAGAGAAGATTAAATCGATACCCACAAACGATTACAAAAGCAAAAGGTTGTTAAGATAACATAGATGAGTAAAAATAATTCAATTAAACTCAAGTAAAAGCAAAAGAAAAGAATCGTTTTTCACTTATTTTTGATGATTTTTTCATAAGAAGAAGAACAACAACAACAAGGGAACAGAGAGAAAAAAACCGACAACGATCGTCGACAGGTGGATGTATTTGCATGTTACTTTTCTCTATTATTCAATACCAAAAAAAAAAGAAAAAAAACCAACGCACTATTCCGATAAACAAATTCGTTTTCGTTCTGCCAATGTTTGTCCATTAGGCCGAAAGTGTGTAGCAGTTAAAACGATTAAAAACGAAGCTTGAGAGAGAACTTCTTTTGTTCTTTTTCTCCTTGGTAGTATAAATTACACACACACACATACACTCTTCTTCTTCGTCTGCATTGACATTCTCTTTACTTACTCGACTCGTTCTCCTATTTGTGAGCATACATATTTTCTTTGAAATATATATATTTATATATGTAAAACTCGTCACTCGTATATCGATAGGAAAAAAAAAGAAAGAAAGAAAAATGGAGAAAGAAAAAGACAAAAAAATATTATGACGCCCCGTGTATAATTGTAATAGTTGTGATCAGAATAACATTTGAATTTATCATCAACAATCGAACAGTTTTTTTTCCTCTCATTATACACGTTTTTTTCTCCTCATTCTTCTTATTCTAATAGAAAAAAAGAAGAAGAAGAAAGGATTAACATAGGTTCGGTGGTCTTAATACAGCAGAATTAATGATTGATAATCAATCATTTTTCAAAAAAAAACCTCTTTCCTCCTACGTTGGTGCACTTTGTGCAATCATTACGAAAACTATTTGATTATTAGTTTTCTCTTTCTTCAATATGCATCAGCAAACACATGCATATACATATCATAAAACTGAATTACCATTCGCTTGAATGGACATGATGCGCAATATATAGTAAATTGAGAACTTAGCTAGTAAAGAATGTGTGCGATGTCAATAAATGTGACATACGAATGTCAAACTCGATTCACTTACCAATTTTTAACGATCTTGGCAACGGTTTGGGCGGTTCAATTGTTTCTTGTAGTGTGAAAACTTTTGGCTTGTACCATGTTGATGATTGAGCAACGCGTTGTACGCCAGGTGCATATGATGACCCATTTAAATTTGTTGATCGTCGACCATTAACTACACTTCCATTTGTATCGTAACTTGATGCTGTTGAATGACAACGCTTAGCTGCTCGTTCGGACCATGTTCGACATGATGAAATAATCGATATATCAGGTGTATTATCATCATCAAATCCAGCATCTTTATTATTATTGTTGTTGTTGTTGTTGTTATTATTATTGTTATTATTCGCATTAATACGTTTTGATCGAGGTACATGACCGTGGGATTTCGTTTTGCGTAAAGTATTTGTCGATGTATAATCAGGATTGTACCAATCAGGTACAACTAATTTGCTAACTGACGCACGTAAACGATCTTCATAGGATGATTTCATTTGATAAACTTGATCAATAGCGTCGAATACACTTTGTAAATAAAGTTTTTCTTCTAAACGAGTCATTGATTAGACGTTTCAATGTTCGTTCGTTTGTTTCGTATGAATAGACAATAAGACGGTATAATAAAGTAGTAGTAGTACTTTCTTTTTTCTTCTTCTTTGTTTTACAATGTGCACACACGCACGTTATTGATGTTCATTTTGATATGAGTGAATAAATGTGAGACCATTCAATGTAATTGTATTGATGAGAATGAGTATATTTAAACGGAAGTTTCTTTTCGTACAGTGAATGTGTATTTACAATGGACAGAGAAAAACGAACAACAAGAAGAAGAAGGTCGATGTGTTCAATAATTGAGAAGAAGAAGAAGAAGAAGAAATTCTGAATGTGTATGTTCACTGACCAGTCTCGTCAGTTTGTCTCGTTAGAATGCAATGAGAAAGAAAAAGACAGAGAGAGAAAGACGAAGAAGACATACGCATTCGTACTCATATATATAATCCAGTCAAGTAACGACGAGAATGCACACGAGAGAGAGAAGAGAAATCGATCACATTCGTGTTCAGTGACGCTGAAGACACACATATACTCGTCGGTTACGAACACAATAGCGCAGCGAAAGAAAACGAACAACAGAAACAAAAATTTGGGAATTACACCCACTCATTCATTCATCTTCATTCATTTCGATGATATCTGTATGCAATCGTTGTCTATTCGAACAATCGGTTATCATTAGTATTGGCACACCTGTACTTGTTGTTAGTTTTGTACTACATTCAGATACTTGTTCATCAATCACTCGATTAATTTGTTGAACTGACGATGATGATGATGATGACGGGTTGTCTTGTTCGTGTAATTTTCTATAAGAATTTTGTTTATTTGTACAATTAAGTAAATAGCAATTATCAATGATTTGACTATCTTGTTCCGTTGATAATCTTTCGATTGAATTCATTTTCACAGTTGATGGAATATCAATTTGTAATGGATTGTATGTTTTGAGATAATGTTCTAATAAACTAGTCTGACATAATTGTTGTCGTTGAGATGGTTGATTGATTGTACCATAGGAGATTTTCTCAGTTGATAGAGTATAATTGAGATTTGAAAAGAGACTATCCGAACGTGTTAATGTCGTTATTGGTCGAAATGAACCACATTGATTTGATGAGATAACAAATGCTTGACAAACATGAATAGGTTTTGATTCTAATGTATTCTTACGTTTGATTTTTGATATGAATCGAAGAATAAGCTGACTTGTCAAATAAATTACGATGAATATGATCCAAAAGAGAGTAACCTTTTGATAGAGAAATCGATCGTGTACAAGTGATGAACATAGATTTATACTTACAAAAAAAAGTATGAAACCAATTCGATGAAGGATGGTGAATGAAAGGAAATGTTCTGTTGTCATCGTAGAATCTCAAAACAAATGATCATCATTTAGTTTCTTTTTCTTCTTGTCTTGACATGAAAGATAATTTATCATCAAGAAAAGAAAAACTATTTTCCATTATCTACTTGAGTTCTTCATACACCTCTTTCTCTCGTGAAGAAAAGAAGCAGAAGAAGAAGAAAAACAACAACAACACGAGAACTTTTTTTTTTGATTTATGCAAATGCGTGTGTTCACTTCGGTCGGAAATACCATTAGTTGATTTGTAACGCTTGTTTAGTAATAAGATTTTCCTCGTTTTTTGTTTGTTTGTCATCAAAGATCATCTTCAAAAGAGGAGATTCTATTTGATTATATTAACATCATTAAACATTTGCTCATTCGCTTTTAATGACAATAAACAAACTATACAGTAGTCTCTTCTCTCAAAATAAACGTCCTAGACGTAAACATGTACACACGAATACGAATTGATCATTAGGTTCATCATTTTCATCAAATGAAGTTAGAAAAATTATCAATGATGAATTTCGGTGAACGAGTCTATGAAAATCTTGCCAATTCATCGGTTAAAAAAGCATCCTATGATTTAACAAATCATCATTTTCAAAAGAATAATATCTATGCCAATCTAGCCAAATTATCACTTGATGAACCATCAATTTATTCGACATTAGTCGATTCAATAGGCAAAAATCCAACATATGAAAATGTTGCATTGACAAATGTTTACATGAATTTAAAAGATGTCGAAGACAAATCATTGAAATCCATTGAGACAGATGTCCTCGATAAACATTCATCAAATACCACGACAGATAATGGTAAAAACAAATTCGAAATCAATCAAACACCCAATTATCATGATAAAAGTGATCTTTATCGTACAAAAATGTCGTCAACAATGATACGAATTCTCCCATCGTTGCGTCAACGTCGAAGTTTACATCGACCTCGACGATATCGTCGGCGTAGTATAACACCTTTTCGTTCAAATTCAAATCGACGACAGCAACAACAACAACAGCCGCAGCCACAGCCGCAGCAGCAGCAGCTGCAAACGATGAATTCAAAACGTCAAGTGACGAAATCAGTTACGAATCAATTGTATAATGAACTATCTCAGACGTTTATATCGCAGACTGAACACGTTTTTGCGTATCCCGTGCAATTTCAACCGATTATTGCTTATTATCCAACACAACAATTTACTACGAAACCAGAAAGTCGAGAATCAATTCAAAAAGAAGGCGAAGAAGAAACAGGAGGAGACGACGAGCAAGATGATGAAGAAGAGGAAGAGGAACTGTATCAACATGAAACATTCGAAGATTTCCTTCTTGCTCGTCCGAAATCTTCGAATTCAACGGTCGCTAGTATCACCAATACTCTCATTTCATCTGAAACGATCTCGCCCGAAGTTCATCTGCCATCAACAAAACTCAATCGTCGTTCATCTGGTTTAACATTAAGTCTCGATAAAAAAGATGTCGATTTCATTCATAATATCATTCAACGTACACATGGTAATCAACGTGTGTCCAATCGTATTGTCGCTTTAAAAGAAGCGTATCTTCGTGCTGAAATGAAACGAACTGAATTATTAAAAAATCAAAAATGTCCAACGACGAAAAAAGTCACTCCTAAACATTCATTTATTACATCGAAAATTCGTGATGAATTAGAAAAGTACGATGAACTACCAGCTCATCGACGGACACCATATTCCGAAGATGATTATGACGACGATGATGACGATGATGATGATGCAGCTGAAACCTATTCTCTTGATAGACACTATCGTCGTCATTATCATCGACGTTTACCACAAACTCCATCGAAAACCTATCGATTTGTTCATTTTATTGTTTCATTAAAACGGCAAATACAAAAGAATATACAAGATTTTCGAGAAACACTTTCTCAATCACGACATAGACAACAATTCTATGTAAATAATCCTCTTGTCATTTTATTTCTCTCTCTTATTTGTTTTTTGTTTTATTTCAGAACTCAAGAGTTCCAACTTATCATCATCGTCATTCGCCAAGAAGAGGTTATCATTCGAATTACTCTCTTCCTGCACGACCACGTACATTCCACGTTACACCTCATTTGCAACGTCGAGAGATTTACTATTGAACTTATTGCTTTTCTTTTCCTGTTTTTTGTTTTGTTGTCTTGCAATAAACGAACGAGTAGGCCACTTCTCAGTAACATTCTCACTCAGCAGCTGTATGCACATGATAATTTTCTTATTTATTTACAAGAGGGCGGAAGGGAGAGAGAGAGAGAGAGAAGAAAAATACACAACTAAGAACTGACATGTACACGTGAATACTGTCAATTGACGAAGTATGCATGTAAAATTAGATGGATGTTTGCTCTTGCTTACAAAGAATTTTTTTTTTGTTGTCCTCAATCGGAAATAATAGCAAGTCAACATGCAGACTTTCCATTAATGATGACTAAGTTCTCTTCTTGGTTGCATTATATTGCTTTTTATCTTGCTATGCTTCACAGATTTATCTTTGTGACTTGTGCGTAAAAAGTACTTCATCATTCATCTCATCTGACTCTTTTTCTTTTTCTATGCGTATGTTATTTGTGCTTGTTGGAGAGAAAAAGACAGACACGCATTGCATCGTAAATTGAATTCAATATAAAAATACATCTTTTTTTTTTTTATTTTTGTTGTCGTTGTTGTTCTCCTCTGTGTTTTATTGCTTTAAGATAATTGTGCTTTTTGATGCTCAATGAGAGATGTAATCAGAAAAAGATTTACAATCTCTGTCAAATAAAAAAAGAATAAAAGAAGAAAAGAAATGTTTGAGAATAGGAAAAAGAAAACTTTCATTTGTCGTTAACTATCACGGAAAAACAACAAGGAAGCAGAAGGTAAGCTGAATAAATTTTTTTTCTCTGTTCTTCTTACTTTTTTTTTCAAATAAAAAGAGAACGTTTCTTGAAAGAGAAAAAAAAAGTAATGTCACGTTATGCACGTAAATATACGTTGCACACTACGTATGATATATATATATATATGTAATCAATTGTTGAGTGCGCTTTAAATAGAGAACATTTGCATTCTTATAAATACGGAGAACGCAAAAGAAAAAAAAAATCTGCGAGAATAATTTTTTTTTAAAAATAAAAAAACAGTCTCGGAAAGGAAGAACGAGGAAAAAAAGGTTTTTTTTCTCTCTCTCTCTGTGTCTTACTTCTTCTGTTGTTTAGATGCATTAATTCCTTTTTTTTTCTTTTGCATGGCTACAAATTCGAAACGATCAATTGCCAGTTATTTTTTCTATGGGACTTATCCGGTTCCAGTTCAAAATCATTTAATTAATTCGAATTCAGCCAATGCTTTTCCAATAGCCAACGAACAAACCACGCAACATTTGTCTTTAGGCAATGGTTTACTGTCAATTTCTGAACGAAATACAACACAATCATTACAAGATCTTTCTAACTTTTCGAATAATCATGAAGAAAATAACGAAGTCAACTTGTTTTCTTCTTCGTCATATTTTGACATTCGAACATTTTAGATCTTCGAAGATGCAGTAGAAAATCTATCGGACGATGAAACTGATAATCATAAACAATCGAAAAGGTACTTCTATCAAATTGAAAAAGAAAATAAATATAAAGTCTCCATAGACGAACATCAACTAACCATCAAGAAGATTCGACATTAGAACTGATACAAGTTTTATTGGAATGTGAAGAAATTACTCGATTATTTTTAACGAATCATTTGAATGAAGCATTACAAAAGACTAAAGCTTTGTGAGAATTGAACAAAAATATCTTTTATGTCAAAATTATATTTTATCTGAATAGAGAAAATCGTTCAATGTATCATAGTCTCTGTCACAGTACGATCAGTTTCATGCAAGCTGGAATGACATTCAATCAGGACGATATTGAATCGAGTATTCAAGCCTTACGTCATACGAGTACAATGGCAAAAAAATACGAACCCTACAGACCATGGATTCCATTTACTCTTTCATCGAAACCGGCTTTAACTGAATGTGAAAAAAAATCAGATCAAATCTAATTTGAAAAATCTCATTTTTTTTTCTTCTCTTGTTTTGTTAGACGAATTGCATGCGAAATTAGTTTACGCTGAAGCTTTATTAATTCGAGCACTATTGACATTTATTCAAGACCAAGGTTTATTGAGTTTTATTAGTGGAGCATTAAAGATCAAAGAATGCCATGATATATTTGTGTATGAACAAGCAAAAAAGAATTCAATTTTGAAATATTTTGTTTTCGAAATAGAAAATTAGCAAAATTAAATGATCCGTCCAAATTTTCGTCGACTTTATCCTACGAACATTTTGATAGTGGTGTTCGAATGGGTAATGGTGCATTTAATTTAGTAAGACCAAGAAAAAAAAAAGAAAGAAACTATTTCATCTCGTTTTTTTTTTATCTCAGATGATTTCCAATCTTCCGCAACGTATTATCAGATATCTTGAATTTGCAGGTTTTTCCGGTGATAGGGTAAGTTAATAGAATAAATTTTGCAAGAAAGATGATCCTTTGTTTTTCAGGATTACGGTTTCAGTGAACTAGAAAAAAGCGCAACTAGTAACGGATTACGTGCTTCATTTTCAGCTCTATTTATTCTCGGTTATCATACGTTTGTTACTCAAATATTTGGCAATGGCGATGGTGATTTAGATATTTGCCATACATTAGTTGAACGTTACTTGAAAATCTATCCGGATGTGAGTACAAAAAGCGAGTTCTAATTTATCTTTTTCATTTATTTCGAAACAAGAAGCAAAAAAAAGAAGAAGAAAGAGATTTTAAAACGATGTTCGTCGTAAACGTTTAGGCGAGTCTGTTTGAGTTTGTTGATGACTAGTTTCTTTCGCATAGCCTGATGGTATAGGAATTGGAATTGGAATTGGCAGAGGAAGAAATGTCGGAAGTATACACGTTACATTCGAGATAATACCTTTGGATAATGTTGTAAATAAATCAGATGATGAACGAGTCGGTTGAGTTACTGATAACGAAGAAGGAGGGGGAGGGGGAGGAGGAAGAGGTAATGATGGTGGCGGCGCCGGCGGTAGTGGAGGTGTTAGAAATGGATATTGAAAACGATTGATATCGATCGGACATGACCAGGGAAAGAGCGATGGTTGCCATGTCAAATTGAGTGGTAGATTAGTTGAAGGTGGCGAAGATGATCGATGACGTTTGGATGTGAGAGGCGATGGGACTCGAGAAATTTTGGGATTTATTGGCGTCGGATGACGATGTGGAATCGTGATTTTTCGACGATTCATTTCGATTAATTGTTGTTGTTGTTCGCGTTTTTTCTTTTCCGGAGACTAGAAATTACGATTGCTTTTCGTCAAATAGATCGAATATGATTCTCTCTACCTTTGATTTGACTATCGGTGGTAAATTCTGTTCGACATCGGATTCTACGCCCTAGATTCACCAATGAAAAAAAAAGATACAGATCTAATTGATTGTGGTTTTAGTTTCTCTCGAACTTTATTTTTCTTGAATGAAGCACGACGATAATGATTAAAACAAATTTCACTACATAAACTCTTCGTTTCGCCATTATCAGTTCGAATGGAGAATGTTCGGCCGCCTAATTTCTGACACCAAGCACAAGTCGATGCTAAAAACCAACAAATTTTTAAACAATTTGACCTTTTGATGAAATCTTACGTTCGAGATCTTGATTGGCATTTGTTTTCGTTGTTGTCGAATACGAATACAAACGAATGAATTTCTCTACTTGACAATCCGCAGGTTCATCTTTAATTTTGATGTTTGTTTTCATTTCAAAAGTAACAGTTGAAATTTGTTCTTATTGTCGTTTGTCTGTCAAGCAGCAATAACATATGAATGAGATGAAAATATTCCGAGTACAACACAAAAAATCTATGAAAAAGAGAAAAGAAGAGAAGACGAAGAGAGAGAGATCAGAATGGAATTAGATTTCAGCAGCGTTGGTGTCGATATCTGATTTCTTCCTCACGTTCGGGTTGTCGTCCTATCGAATTACTTTATATTCATCTATTTGATCAAGTCCACCAGTCAATGTTTATTGGTCATCGTGCATTTGCCTTTTCTTTTCTCTCTCTCGCTCACTCAATTGAATTCTTTTTACGATTTTGATTTTTGTTTATTTGAAATGTTCTATCAATGAGCATGTTAAGAAAGAGAAACATTTGAATTGAACATTTCTTTTTTTTTCAAGACTATATCTTCATTAACTTTCGTTTCGATTGAGAAGAAAAGATGAGTTTAGATCGAATTTCAATCCTCAACTCATATCCAATTGCTGCAATGATATTTCGAGAGAAAGAGCAAGAGAAAATTTTGTCGTTTTTCTTTTCTTTCAACTAGAAAAAAGAAGAAGAAAAGAACCGTCTCTATATTTCGAATAATTGTTTGAATTGGGATCTAGATTGGATCATATTTTGATCGATATGTTGATTTGCCTTGGTTTTTATTCGGTATCAAATATGAATGATGATCTCAAATTTCGTCATAAAAAAAAACTGATAGATTGTTTTTCTTTTTTCTAGTCGTACTTATTTTTGTTCTTTCGAGCACGACTTCAAACACTTCATTGTCAGCTTACTCAAGTAAACAAATGACTTTTTTGAAAATCATCGTCATTAGCTATGAAATCATTGTTAATCTAGGCTATTCGTACAAATGAATACGCAATACGATGTCAAACCGATTGGGAACATCTTCATCATGTAAAACACGAGAGATTTTGACATTTTTCTTTGAAAATTAATTAATTAAATTCGTTTTTTCCTTCGCTTCAGATGGCACATTGGGAAATGTTATGGTGTTATGTGTAAGACAAAATAATTTAAGAAATGTTTTCATTTTATTAGTAAAAAAAAACAATGTTTAGTTTGCAAACTGATTGGCAAAAAGCTGCAGCAATGGCTCGAATACTTCTGAATGGAAATAATTGGAGCAAAGCAACATATTGCTATCTATTAGCAATATTTCTTTTCGAAGACAATCAATATCAGCCTACTGAAGAGATTATGAAACTATTTAAACGCGTTCCTGAGCTTAAAATTCGTCTCGCAGGAAAATCGATTCCATTGGAAAAATATGCGATACGTAAATGTGAACATTTTCTTGCTCAACGATGGTTGTTTCTGCCTGCATTGGTAAGTTGTGACATCTATGAATCGAAAACACAACAAGACAACAACATAAATTTGTTTTCTTCAAGGAAATTGTTTATCTTATCAATGGCTTTTTTATCATTGCTCATGATGAACAAAAACTACAACAGACTTTTCGAACCGTGGAAAATGCTTTGAAAGATTTACAATATTTTCATCAAAGTATGTCAAAAGAAAAAATATCGATTACAAAGTTTTTATATATTGAAATTAGATGATCAATATTTCGCAGATAGTTACGGTTCGGGTTTGTTACTTCGTGGTGTTTTACTTCATTTTCTCGGGCGATACAACGAAGCACATCAATCACTCGATGAAATTCTACAAATGTTTGTGCAATTCATTCGTTATGTTTTTCTATTCTTGTTTGTTTTTTCTTCTTCAGGGTCAAACAATTTGATACGAAATCATTCCTAGCACCGAATGCTCTTTTAGAAAAAGCCATGATTCATATCAGTCTGAAACAAAAACAAAAAGCAGCGGAATATCTTCATCGTTCATTGTACTTTGTTTTTCTCTAATGATCAAACAAATAAATATCTTGATTTTTCTATTTTAGAAATGATTATAAAGACTATCAACTCGAATCTCGTCTTCAATTTCGTATTAATACCGCCATGCAAACAGTCAAACGAATGAATAATTGAAAATTCTTTTCGTCTTTGTATACGCTTTGTTTTGTGATATTTTATTTTGAAATAAAAACTGAATTGAAAGTCGTTCTCTTTCTCTCTTGTTTTTTAACTGTTTAATTTTTCGTTCTCTCTGTCTCTCTCGTTTTCTTTTTCATCTGATATTCTCGAATATCATGTTAAGATCGAATAACAACTGTTAGTTATACTAAAAAATTCTGATATCAAATATCAGATTGTAATTGGCTGTTGAAACGATCGAATATCACTTTTGGAATAGAAATGCTTCGGATTAATATCAAATATCGCTTTTCATATCTGATCAACGAAATCATATTAATGAAATACTTTGTTTTTACTTCGATTTCTAATTAATTAATCTTATTTTTTGTAGATCTATGTCGATTTATGATTATCTTTCCACTTTACTCGAACAGTCAAATATTGATGTGATCTATTTAACTTGGCTATGGGCATTATTTCGACCATTATGCATTATTCTAGTTTCATTATTTCTTATACCCGCTGTTCTACTTTTGTTTATGTATGGCTCGTCATTTTTTTGTTTGATCTATAAACATTGGAATCGTTTGAAAGTAACGAAATGAGAAAAAAAAACCGAGAATCAATTGAACAGATGAATTATAATTTCAGGCTGCTTACTCGGAAGATCTTTGGTATGGAGCAATAAAAACATTAGCTGTTTTCTGGGAATCTGTAGCAACGATTTGGCATGGTAACAAAAAATAAGATTTTAAATTCGATTGTGAATTGAAAACAATGAGATTTTGTTTTCTTTTGAGAAAAGGTTATGAAATTGACGGTTTAGAAAATATTCCAACGAATGGACCAGTTTTAATTATTTTCTACCATGCAGCACTACCGATTGATTTTTATTATGTATTTGCAAAAGTTTGGCTTTATAGAAACCGACGAATACGAGTTGTAGCTGATAAATTTGTTTTTAAAATTCCAGGTAAAACAACCGCAAAAAAGAAACATGTAAATATCTGTTGATTAAAGGATTAGCATCGCTTTTGGAAGCATTGGAAATTCAACCAGCCACTTCAGCAACATGTAAAGCCATGCTCAACGATGGACATGTACTTGCGATTTCACCTGGTAAAACTATTTTCGAGAGGAGAAAAAGAATCGAAGGAAAAATTTTCATTTAGGAGGCGTTCGAGAGGCACTCTTTGGCGATCATAATTATGAATTAATTTGGAAGCAACGTATTGGTTTTGCTAAAGTTGCACTCGAAGCAAAAGCAGTATGAAAACACGAAAAAACAGTTCAGTTTCTATGAGAACGATCTTTGTTTTTTTAGCCTATCATTCCAATGTTTACAAAAAATTGTCGAGAAGCTGTTCGTACGATGTCATTAGGCCGACGATTTCTACGATACATCTACGAAAAAACACGTCTACCACTTGTGCCTATCTACGGTATATTTCCAGTGAAAATGACGTAAGACATCATTTTCAATTTTCACTAATTTATCATTTTTATTGTTAAGTACCTATCTCGGGAAACCGATTCCGTACGATCCCAATGTGACTCCTGAAGCCTTAACTCAACGAGTAAGTAGTTTTTTTTTATTTGATCGATTGACTTCAAATATGGAAATTTAGGTAAAAGACGAAATCGAAAAAATGATTGACACTCACCAACGACGACCTGGGAGTATCTCTCGTGCATTTCTCGATCGTTTTATATCGACAAATAAATCTCAATAAACCAGTGAAAAATTCTCTCTCTATCTCTTTTTTTTTATATATATAAAACTCTGTAGATGCAATAATCTTTTATAATAAATGATGAAAATTTTAGCGATTTCACGTTTTTTTTTGCTTTTCTATTAACAAAAACTAGTTGCTATTCGAGTTTTATTTCGTTTACAATTTTTCAACATCAATAGTTAGATTCGGATGAGAAAAAGGTATAAGCCATAGAGTGACAAAATATGAGATGATTGTTGCTAGAAAATAGATACAAAAAAAGAAACGATCAATAACTAAACCGATTGCAAGCCATTGTAAACGTGCATAAAAAATCGTATTCGGCCCGTAGGCAACACTTCGTCGTTGACGATTCCGTTCGACAAGTAATTCCATTAGATTTTGATCGAAACGCGATGATTGATCATTGGGTTGATTGTATTCATCGATGATATTTTCGATTAAATTACTTGATTTATTATTATTATTGTTGTTGTTATTATTATTATTTGCTGTTGTTGTTTCGTCGGATTCAATGAGACATAATGTTGGTTCATCATCGTCAACATTTGAACCTTTGAAATCGGTTGATGGACGAACTTGTTGTCGAACTAAAATCGAATTCGGTGCTTGCTTTGGTGTACGTACACGACGTGTTTGTTTGGCACGTTCGCGTGTATAAAGTAGAACTTGTTGGATAAGTAAATTTTCAATCATATTTTCATAATTAAGATCAAGTTCATTTTTATTATGTGTTGTTGGTAATAGAGTTGGTTCTAATGAAAGACCATGAGCAACGGTTGAATCGGACTAAAAATCAAATTGGATAGCTAATCAAAATTTTATTTGACAAAAGCACACACTACGGAATATAAGAAATCAACTACAAACGTCAGAGAAAAAGAAAACAGAAATGAAAGGAAGATATTTAATATTGACGATATGGTATCGGTTGTACATCATCGTAGAAAACACCTTTAGGTACACAAATTGCAATAGCACGACCAGAGAAGATGGCAGCTAAAAAGCTGACAATAACATTGAGACATGACATGGCTAATTGTGTTCCGGCAAGACCAAAAGCAACGGATTCAGCTTGTGTTCGATGATCTGCTAGATCTTTTTTCAATGATCGATAGAATCCAATTAGAAATGAGAAATAAACAACTAAGTAAATCGCAAATAGAAATGATACAATTGACATAAGAAAAAAGCCAAGAATTGATCCATAAGTTCGTCGATAACCAGCAACAAGACCCATGAAACCAGTGAGAAATGTAAACAAACCAAATATACTTGCTGCATATGTCCATGGCCACCAATGATTGTAAGAATTCGACATCATATAAAGACCATTGTCAATATTCGTTGGTCCATTATAAATTCTTGGAAATTCAAATATTTGAATGACTCCACCGAGAACAATCAAAATTATGCCAAATATGATTCCGCTCGAACCCCAATTATCCCAAGCTCGATTATCTCGGAGTTTCATATTCGGATACATCGTAATAGAGTATAGATATGTTTTTCGAACGAAAAGAAATACGAACAAATGATTCGAGAGTTCACATTTATATCTTCGGCTAACCGATACGCATCAATGATTTCATTATTTTATGAATCTTACCGTTTGACTCAATACAGCTTTGACCTTGTCGTGCATATGTAGAATACGAGACATACAGTTCAATGCAAATTTAATTAACCAACGAGGTGCACGATGTCTCTCTGTAACACACATTGCAGCTTGCTGATAAACATTAGCAACAATAACAGCCATGATGACGGATATCGACTAAAACAATCAATATGATTTATATTTTCTCTTCAAAAAGAAAACAGAATTAGAATATGTCTGCAGCTTACTGTCAAACTCATAACAATAGTTAAATAGATGCCTAAATAAAAACAAAGAAACAAACAAACAGTTGTTTTTTGATTAATCACAAGTTTTGTTTTTCGTCTACCAATAATTGGTACAGAATCTGAAGTTGCTGGAACTTTTTCCGCAACCATTAACATGAACACAGAAAAGGCAACAAAACATGTTAAACCAAGGGTAACTTTTTCTCCTGATGATGTTGGTAGCCTATTATTAAACAAATCAAAAACGGGCTTTTCTTTTTTTTTTCTTCTTCGTCTAATTTAATTAAATCTTATTCATACCAAAACGACATACAAGTTAAACACGAAAGCATGGCACATGGAATAATAACATTAAATATATAATACAATGGTCGACGACGTATATGAACACCATAGACTAGTTCAGAATAGGTTTTATTATTTTTTGTCCTAGTAGAATAAACAAAACAAAACAAAAAATAAGACGACAACATTATTTAATTAAACTTGGAAAGTGTTTTTTTTTCCGTTCGATAATATTATTAACTAATCGTTTTTCTATTGAGAAAGAGAAAAAGAACGCGATCGTTGAGTTTTCCTACCGCCAAACAAGACCTTGTTTAACATCAAGTAGCGCCCAACCGCTATGACGGATATTCTCCGAATAGGGTAGATCATTTGGATTGGCAACAAGTTCGTAATTAATCGTACTTATATCGTGTATCCATGAGGCAAATTTAAGACCGCAAATTTGTCGATCGAATGGAAAATATTGTATATTAACTTTACATGTTGTTCGTAATTTCATGAGAACAGGAAAAACAACTTCACCTGTATGATAGACCATCACATACGGGCCTGAAAGAAAAGATATTAATAAATTCAAGAGAGCTTTTTTCTTTTTTATGAAAAACAAAACTCTTTACCATGAACAACTGATTGAGTTGGTGCATGAGATGATAAATCAAATGCTGCATTATATATGTAACTATCTGGCAGCCAGATTCGATGTGATGGAAGACGTATGCCACGTATACCATCATGATCAGATTCATTCCATGAAAGATTTTCATCGAACCATTTCTGTTCAATACGAACATTGGTTGTTAAAATCTGAGTTTTTTCTTCCTGAAACAATGACAATTTTTTAGTTAAAAACAAACAAAAAAAACGACAGATTTTGCATCGTACAAGTTCGAATAGTTGAGTAATTTCCATTCGAAATAAAACTTTAACAACAGCTTGTGCTTGTAAAACCGGTCGAACGGATGGCTCATAGAATTGTAATAGTTTTCGTATAAGTTGTTGTTCAGTTGTAGCAACTAAAAATTTTCATTTCAACAAAAAAACAACAAGCTCAAATTTCGCTTACCAACACACGAAACAATGGACATAAAAACGAAGAAAATGAGTTTCCTATTCATATAAATATCATCTGAAACAAAACAAAAAAAAACTTTTTTTTGTCTTCTATTCTTCCGTTAGATTCGCGAGAATATGCGTATTGCTTTTCTCTCCTCCTAATATGCTCACTATCATCATTCGTCATTTAGATTGTTAGCCTTGGCATGCATTCTTTCTCTCTCTCTCTTATTCGATCGAACAGAGAAAAACATCTGTCTTAGGAAACAAGAAAACGAGAGAGATTTATCATTCGACACCATCACCAATCTTGTTTATTGACGTTCTTATTCATAGAAAAGAAACTATATGTTCCGTAAATTGCTTTTTATCATCTCTCGTCTCAATCGTTAGACTTTTTTCTAGACACGCGATTGTTGCAACTCACTGCGAAACGCAACATGCATGACACTTGCGCTTTGACGAATAAGAAGAAGAAAAAAATATATCTATATATAGGAAATAGTAATCACAGCATGCTCTCTCGCACAAAAGAGAGAGAAGAAAACTCAAATACATTTTTTTTCATTATGTTCTTATCAAATAAGTACGTCATGCTTTTTACTGAAAAGAGCAAATTTAACGCCTTTTTTGATATAGTATAATTATGTCGGTAGTTCTACTTTGTTTGTTAATTATCTTGCAATATCTGAGCACATTTTCATTAGACATTTAATTTATCATTGAAATCTAGCGACCTCATTACGTTTGATGGCATGTGATTTGTTGATTACATTCGGTTCTTGAGAATACCGTATTTGACTTAGGCAAAAAAGAAAACATGTCATTTTGCTTGTCGAGATGATTTTTCATCGATTAACAGTTCGTCGTTTGTGGTTTACTACGAATTCTATTCGAAAGATCTACACAGCTCAACCTGATGTGTCGCCATTGCAAATCTATCGAAATAAAATCGATGCTTATGAGGTTTTTCTCTTTACTATGAAAATGAATCGAAATAAATAAATTAAAAAAAATGCACATACGCACATATTTAGTTACGTCCCGATGAACGTCAAGAACAATTAATGAAATTTCTTGATAAATTATATTACGATCTGCAAAACTATCAACCAGAATCACGACAAATTGAAACAATGACTCATAGAAATAAGAATAAAACATTGTTCTCGAAATTGACCGATGTTTTTAAAACGACGAATACTGTCAAAGATTTAGTTGAACAACGACCGAAATCTTTGTATGTATACGGTGGTGCCGGTTGTGGTAAGGTAGTTCAATCAATGAATTGTTAATTAATGTAGTTTTATTTTAAAAATAATTTGTTTGATGTCTAGAGTTTACTAATGGATATTTTCTATGAATGTATGCCAATAAAAGAAAAACGAAGAATACATTTCAATAGTTTTATGTTAGAATTTCACAATCGTAAGAATATGAATTTATTATCTATCAAGACAAAAATTTTGTTTTGTAAAAAGGTATGCATCGAGTGCGTAGTAATAATGCTGCAGTATCCGATGATCTACTCGGTAGTGTTGTTGAAGAATTACTAGATGAAATTTGGCTTCTTTGTTTCGATGAATTTATGGTGCTTGACATCGGTGATGCGATGATAATCAAACGTTTATTCGAACATTTATTTGCCAAAGGTATGGTTATGGTTGCTACATCGAATCGACCACCGGATGATCTCTACTATCGAGGATTGAATCGAGAATATTTCGTTCCATTTATACCTTTTTTGTATCAAATGTGTATTGTACATAATATGGATTCATCGACAGACTATCGACTAATCGGTACTCAAGGACATGTTCAAATTGTTTTCGATGCTCGTCAAAAAGAAACCAATGCCGAAATCGACGAATTAGCAACACGATTAATAGCACCTTACGAACCTGAACAAGCTAATTTAGATGTTAATGGACGAACAATAACGATTCCTTGGCAAGCACGAGGCATAGCGAAATTTACATTCAAAGAATTATGTCAACGTGAATATTATTCAGCTGATTATATAGCTATTGCATCGACATATCATACAATTATTTTAACAGATATACCGAAATTAAACATTGATCAACGTGATCGTATTCGACGATTTATAATTCTCGTTGATGAATTATATAATCATAATACGAAATTAATTTTCTCGATGTCTGTCGATACAGTGAAAGATATATTCAATCCATTGAAAGATAATCCAAATTTAAAACGTGAAGATCTGCTAACAATGGATGAATTTCATTCATTTGATCGAACAATTTCACGTTTAATAGAAATGCAATCAAAAGAATATTTAGCTAAACCAAAACGATTCAGTAAACATAACAAATCGATGGACGAATGGTCTCAATTGCAATGAGAATAGAAAAAAAATCAATTTAACTTACGTTATACAAGCGTGTTTTTTATTAAAAAAATAAAAAAAATTCTCTCTCCTTTTTCCGATTGTGGAAAACAAATATGAAGTGTTCTGAATTAATTTTCGAAATCGTTAGTCAATGTCTTAACTGAAAGTAATAAATCTCAAGAGAAACCTAGATAATGCCAATCTGTTTCATTAGAGAACGTATTCAAATGCAGTTTTCTCTGTTATTCTCTGCATTTTTCTTTAAATCAACAACGAAAAGAAAAACTATTAGATTATTCAATGTTTTCATTTTCTCGATTGCTCTGTCTATTGTCGTTGATTTCATGGTCAAACAGATGAAATAGTTTTTCTTTGTTATTTTACATTCAAACGTTCTCTCGTTTTTTTTCTCGTTTCTCCTTCATCGTTTTGTTTGTTTAAACACCTTTTTTTACGAACAAAAAAACGATCAATCTTTTTTTTCTTCTTTTTAAAATGCCGTTATTATACATTTCTACTTTATTTACATACTAATGGCTGGAACATCGTATACGACATTACCATCGAGTTCATATCTTGGTCTCGGCTCGCAAGGTGATCTCTATAATTCGGTTAACTATGGTAACAGTTCGAAATGTTTGTTTGTTTTTTAAGATTATTTGAATTCAATTTCTGTTGCTAGGCAATTATGACGCTGGTTTTGGTTCGTTAACAACGCATCCTTATGAATATCGAAATTATCAACAACAACCAACGTCCTATGCAAATGATTTTCTTCAATCGACACACGCTCATGCAGCTTATTCAAATAATCATTATGCTGAACCGATGACGACGACGACAAATAAACAGGATTTACCTTTTACAGATTACACAAATCAACATGCATATCCCGATAATACGACAAATCAACAAGAGGTCTGCCGTTTTTGTATTTCTTACCGATGTTTAATATACGAGTGTTCTTGAAAGATTTCAATTTTATGTTATTCTTTATTAGAGTAGAGAGTAGAGAGAAGAAGAAGAAAAGTATTCTTTTTTTCTTTCAATAACAGGAGATTGAATCTAACAACGGAAGACATTAGGCAAACCATTTTCTAAAATGTATCTTGAGAAATCAATTGAGAAAATAACAAAATTCAGTTGCTAAGATGTTATTAGACAATGAATACTTTCCTTATCAGATTGTACCACCTCAACAACAACAACAACAACAACAACAGACACGTGTTCAATCCGAAGAAAGTCCACCAGTTCAACAACCACCCGCTGTTGATAGACAACGTCATCAATCACAACCTCCACCGCCCACGAAAGCCGTCGTTCGATCCGATGGACAAAATTCGAAATCAACACAACCAACTCGACAACGTTCGCCACCCTCAGCAACGACAGCAACAAAAACGACAAAATCGCCAGCTACTGACTCAAAAACAACAAAAGCAGCAAAAATGCGAGCTGCTGCAATTAAACAAAAAGAAGAAGAACAAGAACAAAAACGAAAGAACGGTAATTTTCCAGCAAATCCCAAGAAAACCATATCACCAAAATCCGATGAAGACAGTGTAAAACAACAAAAACAAACGAAAAAACCATTGAATTCCATTCCAAAACAACACAAAAGTCGTCGTGAACAACAGCGAACATCGTCATCTAACAGTTCGGTCGAAGACCAAAAACATCATCGAAGTAAATCGAAAAAACGCACGGCCAATTCCGATTCTCATCAAGACCGTTATCCACCTTTACCTCCTATTCGACGTGGACGAGGTCCACCCGTTTACGATCCTGCTTTTGATTATCCTCCACCGCCGCCTGGTCTTCGTGGTCGACATCCATATTACGATGCTTATCCGTTCTATCCACCGTATCCCTATCATGCAGGTCGATACGATCCACGTCGTCGTTATAATCCATACGAAGATGTTTATGATGTACCTCCATACATTCCCGGTCATCCTGAGACCTATGACGGATTTTTTGATTATGAAAAACGGAAATCAAAAAGCAAAAAACATAAAGATAAAGATAAAAAAGATCATGTCACTGATCGAGAAGATCAAGATGGTGAATCAGGAAATGAAACTGAACATGAAACAAAATCACGTAAAACGAAAACGTCGAAAACATCAAAAACATCAAAACAAAATAATAATAATAATAATAATGATGAGAATGAAAACGATGAAAATTCACGTCGAAAATGGGAGGAAAAATATTATGGTGATGCATATTATAATGGCTCGGATATGTTAGAACTTTGGCGACAAGAACGAAACGATTATCTAAAGAAAAAATACAAGCCAACTGTTCATGATGTTCTCTATTCTCAACAATTTATGAAATCAGGTTACAAAAAAAGTCATATTCATTGTAACATTTTCGACTCTTCTTCTTCGTTTTTCTAGATAGTTATGTTGAAAATCAACGACGTCGTGCATTACGTGACACACAAGGTTATTATTTTCCATACAAACGATATACACTCAAAGATTACAAAGATTTACAAAAGCACGAAGCTCAACATAATCCATTTGCACCCGTTCAAGAACCGACACTCGATCGCGTAGATATCATTGACAATTAAATAGGATTCATATTTCACGAGAATTGTTTTCATTTAGAAAGAACGTGCGAGAAAACGTCAAGAATATGCAGCACATATCGAACGGCAACCTGGAGATACACAACAAAAGACAACACCAAGAGATGTACCACACCATAAACCATGGCATTTCAATCAAGGCGAGGCACATGATCCTGATAAATTATCCAAACGAGAACGAGTAGACCGAATAGATCGTTTCTTTTCTTACTTATTGCATTTTTTGCTTTTATTAAGGCATTAGAATATGCTAAAGTTCAAGTTGTTCGAAATCAACCAAAAAAAGCTCCAAGAAATCGAGCAGATCAAGTCGATCCAACTGAACAATATGTCAATAGTCTCTTTCCGCAAGGTAATGAAGACGAAAATAATTCCGATGATGATGATGATGATGAAGATGATCAATAAACAATCTCATATATATTTTTTTTTGCTTCTTTGTTTTCAAAAATCAAATACAAGGATTCTCTTACACAGAAATAATCATATCATTAGTCTCTTCTATGTTTGACATTGACATTTTAATCAACAAAGATTATAAATGATTATTTTGTTAATTAGTTATTCGACTGGCTTTGTTAAAAAAAACGAGAATTTATTTTAGATCGTTGTTTATCTTACGACAAAAAAAGAACACTGTACAATTCAGTTATAAAGTCAGTCGTATCACGAATAATTCAATTGATTATTTTGCAGCTTGTCTAAGCTGTTTGTTTATCGTTGCAAAGAAGATTTTAATTCACACGTTTGTATTGTCGGATTATATGATTTATGAAAGATAAGAAGAAGAAGAGAAAAAACTTAATCTTTGAGATAAGGAATGAGATTATCAATAAACCATTGGTCAGTAAACTGCAAATGGTCTGTATCTGATTCGAAAAATTTTATTCTCGATTGTTCATCGAGAATTTTCAAACCTAATAAATCTTTGGTATAAATCGAACTTTCACGTAATGGAACTATTTTTGATGTATCATTTTCTTCATAGAACCCGAAATGTTCACTTTCATGTGGTGTAACCATCGTATCACGAAGAAATTTAACGAGAATTAAATTTCGTATTTTGAGTAGATTTGTTTTATACGAATCATTGTAAGTTTGTTCTTGATTGATATCAGCTAAGAATATACTTGCCTGTCGATAGAGTGCTTCTTTATGTGCTAAAAACAAAAAGAAAAGAAAATCTTTCGAAAAACTACGATGAATTTATATACGATCATGCCAATATTCTGCTTGAACAAGATGATTTTGAACGAATGATTCATAAGCACCAAAACGTAATAAATTTCGAATATAATTGCAAATCGTTTGATTATCACCAGGACATCGTGGAAAACCGAACACACCTTGATGTTGTCCGCCGATGGAAATTAAATTCAACATCGGTGGATCGGGACAACGTTGTGCAATGGCACGAAAGAACTGTCCGCCTTGAGAAAAACTATTTTGATAATAAATAGATAAATATTCTTGATTAGAAAAAGACAAAGAATATCTACCCAATTGCATGATAACCTTGAGAAAGATTCTGATCGGCTTTAAGAATACGACAAACATAATCGATTTGATGATTTGCATTCATAAAAAATCCGTTCGATGTATCTTCGACGATATTCGAACCGATTCGAAGCGAAAGAATGTATGGACCTGGTAGTTGTCGTTTGAGTAATTTAACAAAATTTCCCATACTCAATGGATTACAACAACTATCGCCCATGCCATGCCAAAGAACAACCGGTGGTGAACCGGATGTTAGAAATAAACATAAACTTAATACAAGAAGAAAATACATTTAATGATTATTTTTATTCATCGGCCATTATCAATGTATGTACGTTTTGTTTTTGTACGTAATCTTGTTTTTCTATTAGTTAAATACATTCGACCAATCACGCATAGTTTTTGTTTTTTTCTTTTTCTCCTCCTCTCTTTCTCCCTCTCTATATCTTTTACTCGATATACAACAGACAGAAGTAAATACGAAAAAAAAAACAGTATGTTCGATAAGAATTCTCCCGAACGTTACAATCAAAATGATTCCGATGACGATGATCACATTCATATCGATACTAATGATGCATTCGAAATAATCGATGTCGATCCAACAGCTGAAGATATCGTTACCAGTCAAATGGACGATGCTGATCTTGATGAACAACAACACGATGACGATGACGAAGAAGAAGAAGAAGACGATGACTCATTATTAACCATATCAAATCATCAATCAGGACAATCGATTTTTACTCTTGCCATTGATCCTCAAAGTCAAACACGTGTGTGCACAGGCGGTGAAGATGATCGATGTCTCGTTTGGAAAATAGAAACCGGTGAATTAATTCATGAATATCCGAAATTTGACGATAGTGTTCATCAAGTATGTTGGAGTTTCGATGGGAAATATTTATGTGCCTGTGATATGCGCGGACAAATACGTTGTTGGACCGATGATGCACAAGGTCGACCAACAACTGAAGTCTGGTCATTTCATACCGGTTCGGACATTGAATTAATGCGTTTTCATCCAACAGCACATGTTCTTTTCGTTGGTACAAACGATTCACAATTGTGGTTCTTTAAAATTCCATCGGGAGAATATAAAGTTATGCACGGTGGTAGTGATACCGAATTGGTAACACTAGAAATTCTTGCCAATGGCAAACAATGTATCTGTGGTTACGGAAATGGACAATTGAAATTATGGGATTTAAAAACTACATCGATTGTCTGGCAGTACGATCCGTCGAGTGAAGATAATAGTGATGAAACGACTGCAGATAATAAATGTATATCAATGGGTTTAAATGATGAACAGACATTAGTTGCATGTGGATCAGCTGATGGCAATTGTCGAATTTTGAATTTAATCAATGGGAAATTACTTTCGACATTTGCATGTGTACAACCGTCATCATCGATGAATGCAGGAGGAGGAGACGATGAAGATGATGATGATGAAGCAACCGCTACTTCCATTGAAACAGTTGCATTCGGTGTTAGTCATCTTCTTATTTGTGGTACACTCGCTGGTTACATTTACATTTGGGATATAAATACGAAATTACTTCGAACAACACTTAATCTTCAAAGTGGAATTGTTAAATGTTTACTCAATGAAGGTTATCTTCTCTATGCCGGTTGTTTAGACGGACATATTCGTCTATTAGATATACGAAATGGTGAACCATTGAAAGAATGGAAGAGTGGTGGTGGACAAGGTTGTGAAATAATGGATATGACATTAACGAAAGATAAACGATATCTACTTTGCGCATATATGCAAGGTTTATGTCGAGTTTTTCAATTGAAAGCATAACGCGAGAAGAAAAACAAGATTAGTTTTTTTTCGATTCAGTTATTTTTTTTCTTTTCTCAAGAAACAAACACAATGATTTGTTATTGCCGTTGTTGTTTTTTAGATGATGAACAAATTTAAACGGGTTACTGCCTATCGAATTTGATTTGACCCTCGATGAACAACGAACAGTCTGTTCTTTTCTTTTTTTCTTCTTCTTCTTCTTTCTTTGCACATATTGCTGCTCGAGTGTAAGGACTATTGGAATGGAAACATTTCTCTTCTTTTGAGGAAGCACATTGTGTGAGGGTGTTGTTCGCTTCCTATTCATTCGTTCTTTCTTTTTTCTTCTTCTTCTTCTTATTCTAGATTATATATAGGTAAAACGACGCACAACAAAACGGTCTTTATTCATTCTTTCTTTTCATTCTGTTTAACAGACGACGTCGAGCGAAGCATAAAAATAATATAAAAAAAAAAAGAAAAAAAAACGAGTAAAAGTAATGATATCTTGGTCGAGAGTATGAACTCTATGAGTATGCTTTTCTTTTGTCTAGTGAGTTGAATATGGCGGATCAAGGTAAAGCAAAATTTTGTTTCAAAAATTAAACATCAATTATGTTTTTCTTTCTTTTTTTTGCTTTCAAAGAAAATCATTTAAGTACTCCAACATTGACTGAACGTGTCGAACAAATAATTGAAGGAGGTAAATCAATCAATCGATCTATCCATCCTTGCATTTTGTGCACGTTCTACATTCATAGATACTTATCCAATCTCAGACAATGAATCGACACCCGATTCAGGCAATTTAATCGACACGAACGTTATTAAATTGCAAGGTGATTTCAATGGTAAGTCAAACACGTTCACTGGATTTTTCTCTTTCTGTCCCTCGCTCTCAATGAGTGAACTATATTCCATTGCGTTATATAATCGAACAACGAAAAAAAAAAGAAAAGATTGTCTTTATGTACGAGCTTAACTGCGCATCTATTTGTCAACATACCGAGACAGTCGACTAAATGACAAATAAAAGTAACAGTCATTGTACAAAACGAACATTATGATTGACTTGTTCTACATTTATTTTTGTCTCATCAATTTTTCCTATCTATTGGCTAATTTCGAAACATTACATTTCGAAAGTGCTTGTCTACAATCGACAACCAATCGACTTGAATTAAATCTACAATGTTCAACCTATGAACATATACAAATCATTCGTATTATCTACGGTTATACGAAACAAATACATAGTTTACAAGAATGCCAATTTAGTATCTATGATTGTATACAAGAAGGTACAAGTGAAAATATTCTTTCATGCAATGGCAAACAAACATGTTCGATACATTTAACTAAAAATGAAATCTTAGCAACGGCACGAAATACGAATGGTGTACCGACATGTCCGGATTTTAATTATGTTCAAGTTAATTTCGGTTGTATATCGGACTCGAAAGATATTTGTGATAGTTGGAAAGATGAAGGACCGATTATACATTTAAGTCATACATTTTCCAATGAACAACAAATGAATTATTGTCATTGTAAAATACGTTCATCAATGTCGAATGGTCAAGTTCTACTTCGTATGAGAGAACCAGCTAATCATGATGAATCATTTATTGACTCGAAAATGTCGCATTTGGATTGTAAACAAATGACCTATCTCGAAATTGTTACCGATCGACTCGAACGTAAATGTATGGATCGAATACCATTGAATACCAATGCTTTATTTGGTTCGGGTTCACATAATTTCAGTTTGACATACGTGAAAAAAGAACGTTTTTCGGAATTATTCTTTGCATTTGAATTGAAAGCGAGTCCCGTACGAAAAGATCATAATGTACAAATCATTTGCAATTGGAAACGTCGACAAACATCGACGACAACAGAAGCAACAACGGCAATAATATCAACGACAATGATTCCAAGTACAACAATACCAATCAGTCGAAAGAGAACGACAATTGGTATGGACGATGGAGGCAAATTAAGTCGATGGGATTTAATTCGACATCGACCAGGAATTCAAGATCATCATATCGATCTCGAAGATACAACGACAATTATTGATGAAGAAGAAACTGTCGATCAAGAGGAAGAGGCAATAGAAGAAGAAGAAGAAGAAGAAGAGATTCTACCGACAACAACAATACCAATAAAAACTAAAAAAGCAAAGCGTAAACATACGATAAAAAGTAAAACAACAACAACAACATCCTCTACGTCCGATGATGATGAAGAATGGTCACGTATTATCTCACTTGCCGAAGGTACGAGTGATTTACAATCATCAAAACAAATGTTTTCGATGAATAATCGAACATTTATTAATAATAATCAACCGTTGATACCTAAAACACAATCGTCAATAACATTTACATCGAATACATATCTTTTTATTTTATTATTAATTATTTTATTAACATGTTTCATTCTGATTATCTATTGTATAAAAGTCAAACGACCCGATTGTCTCGAACGTATTCGTTTGAATACACATATTGCGTTGATATTCTGTTGTGAAGCTGGTAAACTGCTGTTTTGTTCATCGAAAAAGACTTCATCGATTCAAACACCAACAAGTACAATCGATAATCGTCATTCTCGACCTTCAACATCAATGCCTGATTATCAATCGAGTGAATACTATCTCGATGAAACAGGAAATCCTAATTGTCATACAACACAATCTATATACGATAGTGGTGGTGGTGTTGTTGGTGATGTTGGAGGCAAATCAATTTATAGTATCGATTATGACGAAGAAACAGAATATACTACCAAATACGATCGACATCACGATTGCGGCAGTTGTTGAGAAAGAGAGAAAGCGAGAGAGAGAAGAGGAAAGGGGGGATTTGATTGCCTTTTCTTTTTTTTTGTTCTCACCTTCATCGTTCAGAACGAGTCGATTGCGTCTAGAGAATACGTTCCTTCGTTTTTTCTTTCTTTTTTTTGCTTCTCTTGTATATGCACGATTAGTATCGGAAATAAACAGACACACAAAACTCAAAACTATGTTGCTTGCGATTTTTTATAGACAGTATGTCACAAGATTCATTGACAAATGAAGAAACAAATTCGAAGAACAAATTCGAACGTCCACAATCATCATCAACAATAACCAATTCGAAATTGAGTAGTAAAATGTCGACTATGAAATCGACGACAAATGGAACAGCAGTACTTCGTTCGTTGGCACTCGATGAACATATTAAATTAGTTAAACAGAAAAAAGAAGAAGCCGAAATTTTACGTTTACAAAAATTTCAAGAACAATTACGTAAAAAAGAACAAAAATGGTAAATTTGAGATGAAAGAGAAGAAAAAAAGATCGTTGAAATTCAAATGATTTTAGGCAACAACAACAATTAGAACGAGTAAAAAAATGGTTACAATTACGTAATCGTGATATTGATCATCGAACACAAGTCGAAGAAAGACGAAAAAAACGTGAAGAAGAAGCTAAAGTAGAGTTTCTTTTTTTTTCTCTTTCTCCTTGGCAAATATTAATTTGTTGTGTTTTTTTTCCTGAAGGCTAAAATCGATGAATTAATCCGTCGAGAAAAAGAACGCGAACAAAGAGTTCAGCATAATCGAGCAGCAGCCAAGCCCGACAACGTGATGACGATGTCAACCGATGTAGCACCCAGTCGACGCGCGATTTCAGCGTCACGTTTACGCTCGACTCATCATGGTAAATTTCTTCTTCATCTTTTAAAACAACCACGCATTTTTCTATGCAGATCGACGCTATGGAAATGACTCGTCGGATGACAATTGCAATGGTAAGTTGTTTTTGCTTCGTTTCTTTTCAATCAGTTCATCTGCCTTTCGTGATTGAATACTCTATCGTTTGACTGAATATATAGTAGTACGATCGTCAGCGTCTAACTATTGGTTAAGTACCGGTGATTCAACGAATGCACATTTCATGCGTTCGACATATTCGGCTAAATGTCGAAAATCTCAGAAACATAAGAATGAACAATGTCCACGAGATTTTCGAGGTATTCCCTCATCATCAGCATTTTTCTATGCTTTCGATTTTGTTTGCTTGAGTGACTTTGTTCTTGGCATGACGATGACTTTTTTTGTTTGTTTATTTATCACGAAATTTGAATTGACAAAAAGTTAAGTTTTTGCTTGTTTTTCTTCTTCTTCAAGTTCATGATGAAATCATTGAACGTCGACCTGTGAATAGTGATCGACAGCATATCAATGAAACAATTCGTCGATTAGCCAAACCGAAAAATCTTGCCATGACTCAATCGAGTCACGCAAGTGCACAAACAGCTAAAACGATGCCTGTATCAAGATCGAGTCATCAATTACGAATGCCAACATCGTCGACTACAACTAATCGACGCGTAATTTCAAGAAAAAAAAGAAAAAAAAAACTTTGTGAACTATTTTTATTTGTATAGCAACCATCGTCACGTCCAGCAACTGTGCCAACATCGATAGTTCATTCTCGAACGTCGCCTTCCGATGAAACCAAAGTGCCCTCCGTTTCAAAAAAACCACCGATTCGCTCAAAACCAGTCATGACACGTTCGCTTATGACAAATTCTCATTCATCTTCGTCAATTTCGTCCTCAATTAAACGTCGTCCAATTTCAAATTCTAAGCCACCACCAAATGAACTCGAACCTGTTGTTCGTCAAACGAAGTCTGACGATGAACGTGAACAAACGCCACCACCACCACCACCGATTGCTGAAGAATCAAAAACACAACCGATTCTCGATGAACAAGAATATCAACGTAAACTAAATCAAAAGATTCGCGAAGCACAACAACGTTTGGAAGCTGAACGACAACGTGAAGAAGAACGACAACGTCAATTAGAACTCGAAGAATTCGAACGTGAACAAGAACAGATTCGTCTTGTTGAAGAACAACGTCGTGCCGAACAAGAACGTTTACAACGTGCGATCGAAGAACGTGAACGTGAAGACGAACTCAAACGTCAAGAAGAATTACGTTTGCAACAACAACGCGAAGAACTCGAACGTAAACAAGCCGAAGAAACCGAACGACTCAATCGGGAACGACAAGAAAAAGCTCGAAAAGAAGAAGAAGAACGAATCGAACGAAAGAAACGTCTCGATTTAATTATGAGACGAACACGACAAACATCACCAACATCCAAACAAGAGGATTCTAATGGACATAATAACATTAATAATAATGATAATAATAATAACAATAATGACGATAATACAACAACAACAACGCCAAATCCAATTTCGCCAAAATCTTTAATGTCTCATTCCATTTCGGACAATCATTTTCCTACATCAACATCTACAGATAATTTTCTCCTGACAAATTCCGTTGTCACGCCGTCTCTTTCATCGACAACTGATGTACCCAAGTAGATAACTAATAAACATTGTTTTCTCTCAATTCTCTATTCTTCAAATATTTAGATTCAAATCTCCATTAATTCAAAGTCTTCTCAATAAAGCTCGTAGTACACGTTCAACAGATAATCTCATTCAAACAAGTCTGACATCTTCTCAAATTCTCACCGAAAGTATCATCGATGAAACACTTACAATGACCAAATCAACTGATCTTTCACAAGAAAATGGTCATAGTCTATCGCGTCCAATCGAAGCTGCAACTGCTGCTGCTTTTCAATAACAAAAACCAAACCTTAGTCATCAAATGAACTTCATCATCTCATACAATATATACATTTATCTAGTCTTCTTTATTTAACTCGCTCAACCAATTGCATTATGTTTTTTTGCAGCCCGTCAAGAGCCAACAGATTACTCTCATCCTATTGTTTTTGTTCATAATATCATTTTGTGTACTTTTTTTTTCGTGTGCGTGTTCTTGTTTTTTTTTTCTTCTCTTCTTTCTCGCTTCATACCTATTGTTCTTATTTTTACAACGCCCTGTTTATGGTATTGAAATACAGAGCAGAAACTGAAATGAACTAACTAACTAACTTTTTTGTTTCAATGACAACCAAACTATTGACCGTAAAGAAGAGAACTCGATGAAGAAATTACATTTTTTGTAAATGTTCAATTATATATTTGATGATAATCATATACGTATAGAGATGTGTAAATATTCATGTTATTGTTTTTATTGTTAATTGCTTTCTTCGAGAGAGAAGATTATAGAGACAATCAAATCATTTGTTGGTCACACTTTATTTGACCGTGAAAAGAGAGAGAAAGAGAAATGCGTACGTATTAGTGGCCTTATCTCTAACTCATCATGTGTATATAGTTTGTTGATATCTTAATAGAGCTCAATTGTCGAAAAGGGGCTGGCACTTTTCTCTTTTTCTCAATGTCGTGCTATCTTGAGCGTGTGTCGAGGGGCCTCATCATCACTTTAGTCGAATATATGTGTGTATATGTATATATATATATCTAAATCAAATCATCGATAGGAGAAAAAAAGTATTTATTGAGTTCATAAATAAAGCAGGTGTGATTGAATAAGATGGTAACAGCTTGATTGTTGGATTCGGCTCGTTACAATCCAATAAAGTAAAATTATGTTCAAGTATCTATTCTTTTTTTTCTCTTTTCTTTTCTTTACGTTCAATATTTATATAAGAAGGAGAGAGAGTCCACCTGCTGTTGCTCGTTCAAAGAGAAAGAAAACGTCATTTTTCTTCTTTTCTTTTCCTTTGCTTCAATGTAAGTACCTTCAGGAGATCGGAAATCAAATAAACATCGATTTTTATCATCGTGATTGATATGATCAACGAAAGTGTTTATAACTGCATGTGTCTTGTCTCAAGACACTTGTTTTTCAAGAGATGATCATTGTCATAAAACGGTAAGATGAACAAGAACATAATTAGATCGATCGATGTTTGATGATTCGTTTTCATACATGTGTGTGTGTGTGTCGAACGTCGTTCATGGTCAATGAACACAATCAATATCTTTCTTATCTTCATTGGTAAATACCAAACAAGTGCACAATCGAATATTATCTGGAATACTTCTTTCCTTAAATGATGAATAAGATTAATGAGAGCGGTGTCTTTGCTCTTTGGATTATCTTCTTTCATAATGAGTAACGAAGAAAAGAGCAAAAGAAAGTTCTTTTTTTTATTTTTCTTTTTATTGAACATGTTCTTGTCAAAGTCTATTATCATTAACATGCATATTCTTTCATATGCAATCAACAGCATAGCCAATTAAAGAACATTTAGCCTCGAGGATACCGCTACAGACCAGACACTATTTGTGCTGTCCATCAAAACATGTTAGATATCTCATCATTGCAGCATGATAATACATATTTCGTCTATTTTTTTTGTATCATTACCTTGAATCGAGCAACTCAAACTTGCTAAAAGGTCCTTTTTTCACCTTACAGTAGTCGGATTGCTTTTATGCAAGTGTATATGTATATAGAATGAACTTTTTCTAATTAATCGGATATGTATGTGTGTATATAGTAGAGAGAGAGAGAGACAGAGAAAAGAAAAAAAAATGAGGGAGAGAGAGAATAGGTGATATCACAAAACTGAAACCAGATGCGAGACAGACGGAGGAAAGAAAAGACGAGGGACATATCGAGCGCGTCATAAATTACGATTATGATTATGAGCTCATCACTAGTCGACGAGACATTGAGATGATAGGTAGTACAACATGACTTTTGTTTATCTCATTCGTTTTTTGCTTTTCTTTTTTTTTGTCTTCATATCAAGAAACAACTTTAACCTTTTAGATATTTTTCAGATGTTCATACGAACGATCTATCTTATTCTAATCTTTTCAACAGCGATATCATCCAACCGTTTCTATGATCGATTTCGTCAATTGAAAACGAACGTTAAAGAGAAATTGCACGAAAAATGTAAGTTAAATCTTCGTGTTTTTTTCTTTTCGTTTTCTTTCATCTTGATCATTAATCGATAAAAATGTCCACATATATTCAAGTATTATTGATATACATCTTATTGAACATTAGATAGTCGATCTTGAGTCACACACGCGACAATATACTCGATGTCCTCAGTCGTGCGACAATACATTTTCAAAGTCAATTATTGTTCGAGATGATGGTCAAAAATATTTTACATATACATACATGTCTAGGATACATTAGTTACATATACACTCGTCTCAACAATTACACTATCAGACACGCTTTTATTTTTAATGTAACACATAACTGAAAACAAACCGTTTATCGATAGACAATCGGATTTGAAAAAAAAATATGTTTTTTTTTTGTCTTGAAATTCGAAATAATTTCGTAAGAGAGAGAGAGAGAGTATCTCTAGAGTGTCAACTAATCAATTAACAATTCAAAATAAATGAACTCATTGATGGACAATATTAAAATACTAATGATGATTTGTGTTTTAGCACAATGCCCATTAGCATGGCAATATTTTGCTAAATCTTGTTATTGGAAATTTCCTGTACGACGTACATGGTCCGAAGGACGAAAAGAATGCGAAAAATTCGGCGCTGATCTTGTTGTCATTGATAATGACAATGAATTCGATTATATTGCACGAAATATCACTGATTTACGAGAAGATTTCTATGTTGGATTTCATTTTACTAATGGTAAAAGTCGAAAGATGAAGCGTTTGCTTTGAAATCTATTTTGATATTTGTTAGATTCATGGTCATGGATAAACAGTCGAGCATTATCGGATTACACGTATTATTCTGAAGCTGATCTATGTGAAGATCGTTTGCCTAGTGAACCACGTCATCGATCATGTGGAATACTCGATCGAGCACGTCGAGGCCGATTGTGTATGAATGCTGATGTATGCAATAGAAAATTGAATTTTATTTGTGAAAAAGGTCGAGATCAAAAAGAGAGAAAAAATTTTTTTTTGTTAAATAAAACAAAAATTTGCTTTTTTTTAGTCGTTGATCGATGTAGTTCATTGCCGGATGTTTGTGGCAAACATGGTCGATGTGTGAATACAGATGATGGGCAATATCGATGTGAATGTCATTTTCTATTCGATGGAACTCGTTGTCGATCAAGTACGAAGAAAATTTTGTTTTTCGTTCATTTCAATTGTTATTTTCTAGTGAGTCGAGAGGGTAGTCAAGTGATTCTCGCTGCTGTATTCGTTCTCTCTGCTTGCCTAGCACCGATGCTTTTTCGATCGATCTATCGAATTTTAAAAAAGAAATTAGATCGTTCATCGCCAATCTATGGTCAACTTCATTGTTTAAATAACAGGTTAATATATTCTCTTTGATCGTTCTCCGAGCAGAGAAATCAATAAAACAATGTTTATTTATAATTATATTATATAATCTCTTTTAGTAATCATCAACATTCAATAAAAGAAACAATTCGTCGAGATGATAGTCTCATGAAGTTTCTCCTCAATATATCCTATTCAAATTTTTGTCATTCAACACATTTTACTCTTATTCTTAGTACATTTTTATTGACATTGTTCTGTTTATTTACAATTCCCTATGTACAATATCGTCTTTCATCATCAGTTAATCTTCAAAATCAAAGTCAAATCGAACAATTGAATTCAACTATTTCTCGTTTACAACAATGCCGAAAATTCGATCATTTTATTTGGCAAAATTTCGTTTCACTACCATTGGCACTTGTTATTGTATTCATTTGTGCATGTTTACATAAACGAAAAACATTCTGTCTACAATTTTGCAATGGTCGACCATCGATTCCATTGTCATTCAATGCATTCGATAAACGACAACGACATATCATTGCTGCTATATTCGGTATTTCAGCAAATGAAGTTCTCAAAATTCTCGAAGATCTGCTCAATCGAATGAATCGAAAATATGTAGTCGATGACGAAGGTATCCTTACAGAATTATTAAAACGTATCGGAGTTGTTCTCATTATTGGTTTGAGATATTTGCCTTTGCTCGTTAGGTAATTCGAATAAGCATTGAGTTTGTTACGTTATTTTCTTTTCTTTTCTTTGAATTTAGTGTTCATACACCGCATACGATTTCGTATTTTCTTGGCATGACTTATACGTTTATCGATGCGAGTTATATGTTGATCTATACGAGCTATTGTTCACGTTCGTCATTAGTTCAATTTGGTCGAAGTTTATTACTTCAATCGAATGCCAATGAAATGACACAAGCTGATATTATCTATGTTGTTCTTAGAAATTTACCACATTTTACAATGATTTCATTTGTATTTGTGAAGTTTATTTATTTATTTATCGAACGATTGAAATGTCAATGTTGTCAACAACGTATAAACCAAACGAAAACTCATCAAGTTTCATTAGTTTCGTCGGTATTGTCATTAGATTCGATTCAACCAGAATATCAAACTAAACCCGAATTTATTTATATGAAAGGTTTATTGAAAAGTAAACAACCATCGGATATGTACTATGACAATATTTTGACACGGCCACTTGCAAAAATCTATCGATGGCATCGATATTTTACATTTTCGACACAAGTTATTTGTGCTTACACAGTTGTTTTAATTGTTCTCTATGATTTAGCATGTTTAATAACATACTACGGATTACATACGATTAAAGCTCAATTGGATCGTTTTCATTTCTTAGTACTTCATTTATTTAAATGGGATATCGATTGGGGAACAAATTTTGTTAATGATATTTTCTTCTGTTCATTTTTATCAGTCATTATTTATTGTACACAAGTATTTGCAGGTCTCAAAAAAATTCAACAACATATGATTGCAGCTTATGCTGGAAAATATGTAGATATTCCACCAAGGCATAATTTCTCCAATAATGAATTACTCTCCAAAGGTTTACACTTTTGTGGATATACCTGTGCTTATACGGCTTGGGGTTTTGTTATATTTTATAAAATTTCATTTATCATCTGCTTGATATTGCGTCTTTGGATTCGATATGATCCAAGATGGTTACAACATATGTTAGCATTGTGTTTACCATTAGTGCTGGTTTATTTGTTAAAACATATACTCGTGTCACTATTGTCTGAATTTGTATTCCTACAAAGCTTTGCTCGAACACCGTCGTTAAATAATCGACGAACTTATTTTGTATTTAATTATTTCAATTTCTTTTTCGACTGCTTTCTTGGCATTTTATCATGTTTTATTCGAGTGTCAAAATCAGTTTTTGCTTCGTTTATATTTATGGGACGATTGGATTATTCATTCATGGGACGAAATTTGGAACGATTAGATCAAGGCTATGCAACATACGTCACATTTATTCATATGGAAGTCATCCACGGACATCCACTCTTAGGTAAATTTCGCAATATTCTTGCACAACCTTCTCTTTCTTACAGTTTATATGAGAGATTGAGTGAAACAGTATTCGATGAGCCGTGATCCCGGTTCAAACCCATTCATCAGAGACAGAAGCTTATGATTCGGTCATCAAGTGCTCTGGCAACAGAGTACTGATGACCAAGAACCGGGATCAAATCGACACTCGTCTTTTTTCTTACTCTTTCCTTTTGGTATTTCGTAATTTTCTTGCACAACCTCTTCTCTCAAACAATTTATATCAGACATCGAGTGAAA